>Ga0075476_10001231_pt1 | contig 11963 bp, 19 predicted proteins | sample DEB08_DNA_5_FD_76339 | JGI IMG/M metagenome (GOLD analysis project Ga0075476, IMG submission 76339) | Aqueous microbial communities from the Delaware River and Bay under freshwater to marine salinity gradient to study organic matter... | ecosystem: Environmental > Aquatic > Marine > Coastal ...
GCTTCAGAATATGTCGATTCTGTCAAAGAGGGGTGTAACTTACCATAAAGTTCTTTTTCTTCTTCATCAGAATTGGTGATATGCATGCCTCCCCGATTATTTTTAAAGGCATTCAAATTCGCCATATATTTTGAATGTCTCTCCGGGTCAGTTTCTTTAAGTGAATTAAGATCAGATAAAGTTAATGGAGAACCATGTCCTGTTGCATGACCTCTAATCTGATCATTTAATTCGGCATTCAAAGCACCAATATTTTTCAGTACTGTTTCCGAATCGGCCTTGGCTGCACCAGGAAGCAATGCAGCACCAGCACCTTTGATAAAATCACGTCGAGTGATATTTGCCTCACCAAAAAGCTTTTTCTCTTGTAAATATTGTTTAAAAGTTAACATTTTTATTATTATTCCTTTATATTACTTGCCTAGAAAGTACGAGATTAAAGTACCACTTAGACCAATAATAGCCACGATGATCGCCCAGGCCACCTTATTAATTAAATTGACTGTTACTTGATTGCGATTAGCTACGTCTTTAACTTCGATTAATTCATTACTTACATTATCGATTCGTTTACGTAATTCAATTCGTTGTATTTCAATTTGTGCCAATTTTTCTTCAACTTTAGCCATTGATATTAATACGTTGGAGAGATTATCAATTTTTTGCTCAATTCGATCAAGACGCTCTTCTCGGAGTCGTTCAATTTTTTCTAGTTGAGTTTGATCCACGCAAACGCCCCTTTTTGTTATTTATTTTTCTTATTCATTTACTTATAATTAATCACCATTTAACTTTGTCTGCCCAATATGCTGCCGACATCTTACCCTTGGCGATATTTTTACCATGACGTGCCTTGAAGCTTTTTCTCTTTTTCTTCATTCTGTCCGATTCACCTTCCTTGGGTGCTCCAGCAGTTTCAGCGCCTTGTTCACCAAATCTAATTGTCTTGATCTTATTGCCTTGTTTAGCAACAACAACATGGGATTTCTTGGCGTGGCCTGGAGTACGTTTAGGTTTATTGAAACCAGAAACACCTACACGAGCCAAAGCCGAATTCTTTTCTGACGACTCTAATGTATAGTAAGTTTCCTTTAAGGTCTTTTTCTTGGTGATATTACGTTTAACCCTTTTTAGACCTATCAATGCCTTACGCAACATAACATGTCTTTTCTTTTTGGCGACTGGCGTTTCATTTTCTTTTTCGGGCTCTTCGGTCTTTTTTTGTTTACGATTGCCTATTTTTGGAGGCGCATCCTTATCAACCTTCATAAAGTCCTTAAGATCATCAGTGTTCATACTTGCCGATGCTTTTTTAATGGCATCGCTTGGTTCTCCAAGCTTTTCTGGCCATCGTCCGGTTTTATGTAAATAAACAAGTGTCATAAATTTTTGCTGAGCATGACTCTTTGCTGCTTCTTGAATAATATTCATTTAATGTTTTCCTATTGGTGATATATCGGTTATCCATTTGCGATATTTTTTACCATTATCCATTTCAAGCAAAACATAGTTAGTGCCACACATTGTTACTGTCGCCTGTTCTTGTGAATCCACAATCATTACTTTATCACCAACATTAAACAATTCACCAGAACGGTATTGATCTCTTGTAGTATCAACGGGCAAATCTACTACAGTACGATATTCATTCAGTAAAAGATTGGAGCGAGTTGATTCGAACGATTCTTTGGCAAGTTCTTTGCTCATTAAACTTGGTAATTTTTGTGAAAATTTCATGAAATTATTTTCACGAGCAAACGATCTCATTTCAGCTGAGATTGAATCAGGATCGACCCCAATACATTCAATAATATTGATTTCATCAAACCCTGGATTAGACTTTTCCAGGATTTTTTTTGTCGTCATTGATTCGTTCTGTGATACCGCAACATTAAGAAAACGAACTCCCTTATTATAAAGATGATCGGCGGCATCTGTAATAGTTCTAATTTTAGAGTTTTCAATAATTGATCTGGCAGATTTAGGAAAGGTCTTACGGACCAATTTTATCTTGTCATGGTAAGGAATTGGATTCTTTGTTTGATCATGTAAAGGAGAAGCAAAGACAAAAACTCGATTACCTTCTGATAATCGAGCTATGTTATCCAATGCCTGTTCATGCAATTGGTTAGGTGGATTAAACCTAAACATTGCAAGATATGCTTTGCTTTCTTTTAATTTCAAATATTCTCTAAAACTTGGGTAATTCATTAAATAATATGCTTATGTAGTTTCTGTGGAAGTAATTTATTGGCAATTCTCTTGATCATGGATTGACCTTTTGCAGATCCAGTCAAATTCATTGCTCTTTGAGTCATTGCCAGTCCACCTGACTTATAAGCATCGCCAAGTCGTCTTTTTCTAATTTGCTCACGTGCCGATCTTTTAGCACGTTTCATTGCAACATCACGTGTTGGCTTAATTCTTGAGGCAATTTTACGCTTCATTTGAAGAATTGCCTTATATTTTTCAGCAGTATTTTTACGTTTCTGTAAAGTGGCTGCTGTAATCTTTTCATGCAAAACAGATTCACCCAACGTACCATTTGCTTCAGCATGTTTTTTCAGGCCATCATACAGTTTATGATATCCAAGATTATCACCTCTATCTTTAGCCCTTTTCATTAAATTTAGATAAGTGTCATGTAATTTTTGATGAGATGGGTTTGAATAACTAACATCTTGTTTAAATTCAGGATATCCTCTGTTAGTTAATCTTTTTTGGAAAGCGTGTTTAACATCACTAGCAACTTTTGGAGCATTTCTTATAGTTTGATCAACGGCTGTAGTTGTCGCCGATAATGTCATTAGACCCCCAGCATATTTTTTTGCAGCACCTGGAGCACGAGGATCAATCATTTTAGTATATCGTGCACGTGCTCCCGCCCCAAGCGCCCCTTTAAGAAATGATCTTCTGGATGGTCGGTTATCTTCTTCGGAAAGTAAGGGTGCCTCATAGTATGACACCGATTTTTTGTACATGAGGCACCCCTCGTAATTAGAATTTTACAGTAATTCCGAAAGTAGCATGAGGATTGTTGACACCATCAGCGTCATAATCCCAAGCCAAACTAGTGTTCAGATATGCATTCTCTCGTACTTTATATTTATAACCAAAACCAACTTCACCACCGTCACCAGCAATATCAGACCAATCAGTTGCAGTTACATTATAGTTGACAAATGCATATTCCCCGCCAATCATTTGAGGAGATACTGTCAATTCAGGAGTTAGAGTATAATCACCATTGACCCCAGTGCCAACAAAGCTATCGCCCCAGCTATATGTACCACTAACACCAGCAGTAAACATATCGAAGTTATAAGAAGCACCAAGAGTGGCACCATACTCATACAGACCTTCTGATGCAGTTACATCGACTTCACCATTGTAAGTTAGACCACCAAAACCATAAACATCAACACCCAAGGCACCAGTGTAGTCAGCATCGCCATTAGTTGACAAAGATACGTAAGGTGATGCTTGGTTTGATGAGGCGTTGAATTCGCCAGCAAAAGAAGCAGAAGACAATGCAACCAAAGCAGCTGCAAACATAGTCGAGATAGTTTTCATAATAGTATTTCCTTTCAGGAGTTTTTAGTAATAACCAAGGTCTCTTGGCATGTGAGTGTATTTAGTATATCACAGTGTTGTAGTAAAGCCATAAAAGTTAGTTATCCACAACTAATAATTCAAATTCTTGGTCTTTAACTAAATTGTCAAATTCGTATTTCTTTACCTTAAAGGTTAAAGTATTTCGTTGCTCAATCAGCTTTGGACCATGTAATGCACCCTTTTCAATCAACAACGCATCACCTGGGTCGAGTATGACATCTTGACTATCAAGCATATATTTCATTTTACCAATGTGTTGGATAATCAAAACATGATGATTATCGTTATGCATCGCCAAATGAGATACAGTCTCATCCTCTGAATAAAAGAATTGACAATCGCCGACTGGCAAACTGTTGATAAATTCACCAAAATTGTCAATTTTATATATTAAGTCAAGAACATTTTTGCTGTTTTGAGTTTTTCTTGTGGTTTTGCCAAAATTTTTATACCCACTTTTCATCATAATTGAAATGGCATCTTCCCAGGAAAGATCCTTTTCAATATTAGGATAAAAATTTCTCTTGATGAATATTCTAGGCATATAACATTTGATTACTAATGTAATCCTCCCAAAATTCATCAATAATAGTATTGAAATGTGCCAGATCTTTTGTGTCGTGTTTGATTGAATAATGCTTCAATGCCCGCATAATAATATCGCCAATCATTTGGGTATCCTCACTAATATCTTTCATCGAGCCAAAATCTCCTCATACCATTCTTTCATAAATTTAAAATGGGGAATTAGCTCAACGGCTGCATAACGAGCCAACTCACGGTGTTCTTTTTGAGTACTTTCATGAGCCCGCACATCAATGTAATGGAGCCAGGAACGAATTGTTCCATTAACATAAAGACGACTCATTGTGTTGCCTTCAGGGAGTACTGCACGGGCCTGTTCCTTGGCAATATTATGAGAACGTGCCCAATCATATGCCTTTTTGGCGGTTGCAATTACATGCTCTTGTTTTTTACGCCATTGAGTTTGTAGATCAACATCAATTACTTCAATTGAATTCTGACGATTCTTATCATCCTGAAGACGAGCCTCACGAACAACAAAATCAACTTCAAATTCTTGTGTTGGATCTGCATATCTTTGAGAAAATTCCTGAAATTTGTTAGATGCATGTCGAAGCACCTGACGACCAATATCACGAGTTGTCTCGATTTCAATAACAGCATTAATCATATCAAATGGCGACCAGTGTTTTTCCCTCATCAAATAATTGATCAATCGTGGAGCAGTATCAATATTGTCCTGATTTTTTGGATTAGATACCCGACCAAAATAAGCAATCAAATCTTCTGAAGTGAAGTCAGCAAATCGTGGCTTGTATTTGATTGGCTGAGTCAGACCCACCAATTCAACTTTTTGATAGTAAGTATTATTTGTCATATTATGTAAGTAGATCCTTGTATTTGCTTGAGTTAAAAGACTTATCTTGAGTAGCTGGTTTATCGAATTCTGTCAACTCTTTAACTTCGACTGTTTCATTATCAAGATCAAACAATTTCATTTTTGATCGGTCAACCCCAACCAAAAATCTCTTATAATAGTTAGTATCGTTGAAACGATTCTTTAATTGTTTAAATTGAACTTGTTTACGTTCTTCATAATCTTCATTGGATATCATGGCAAACATAAAATCGGCAGTTGCTGGGAGACCAAACGATTCTGAGGTATCTTTCAAATCCATGTCAGAATTACCATTGGCATCACGTGTTGCTTGAGTTGCCGTTAACAATGGCACATTAAACTCCATTGCAAGGCCTCTCAATTCTTCAGCAATTGCTTTCACATAGTTATAGCTATTATTTGTCATCTTCATTCTAGCTGAAGCACAGATATTAAGATAGTCCACCACCAATAGGTCTGGCTCAAACTTCTTCTTAATACGGGCTTCTCTTAGTAATGCCCTAAAATGTGACGAATTTGCTGAAGCTGTCGGAAACTCCTTAACAAGTAATTTACCCATTGTCTTACTTTTCAATTTATCAATTCTTTGGAGATATTCAGATTTTCTTAGACTCTCAACATCTTGAATACGTAAATCCATTAGGTTAGCATCAATACGTTCAGAAATCATTTCCTCTGACATTTCCATAGTAATATACATGACGTTCTTACCAAGCATCATTGCATTGGCAGCAACAAAGCACATCAACAATGATTTTCCGACACCAGTTCCAGCAAGAGCCACATTAAGGCTCTTCTTGGCAAACCCGCCACGCAATACCTTATCCATGATTTCAATACCAGTTGGCAAACGATCATCGACCTTATGATAAGACTCAAATCGTTCTTCGGCATCATCAAAATAGTCATGACCAATATCAATATTAAACCCAACCGAAAGAGCATCAGTCAGCAACTCAGGAATAGCATTCTTTGTTAGATGCTTGTCATTACCCTCAAGAATATCAATTGATTTGAACAGGGCGATTTGAATTGCTCGTTCTTGACACCATTTTTCAGTACGGTCAATCAACCAACTGACATCAACTTCTGGTGAAGAAAAAAGCTCCCCAAAATGAGATGCTATTTCCAACATATCGTTTTCATTGATATTTAGCTGGGATTCCAGCTCAATTTTGAAAACATCTTTTGTCGGTAAACTGTTGTATTTATTAACAAACTCAACAATAAGTTTGAAAATTTTACGAGGAGTTCCTTCAAAATATTCCTGTTCAAGAAAAGGGACTACCTTACGAGTAAACTCCTCAGTATTAATCAAACCTCTTAAAATTAGTAGTTCTAAATTTTCACTCATTATTATCCGTTCAATAAATCTTGCATAAATGGTTTGTTCAATTCGGCTTGACGTAATTCAGCCTTTTTTTGTTCGACCTGTAAAGCCGTAACGATGATATCAGGAATTAGTTCAAGTAGCAACTCATTTAATTCATATTGCTCACGACCTTCGGTCAAATGCATGATATCATAGCCAAATTCAAGATTATGTCCACGTTCATTTACTTTCTCAAGCAAACGTACATCATATACTTCAAATGTTGAATTGAGCAATGGCCCAGTCAACATTGTAACTTTCCAACCATCATTACGTTCGGTTTCATGCAAGGTATAATCTCGCCCATGAATAAATTTAAATTGCCATTCATCAGGCGTCTTCGGCAATAACGACATCATCTTCTCCTTCATTATTATAATAAACAGCTGAATTATTCTGTATTGCATCCACTAAAATATCAACAATTAAATCGTTCATTAGTGGAATCAGTTCATCTTCGGTTCTATTTTCTGGTAAAAAAATCACATTGTATGTGTATGATGCATTATCACCATTATTTTCTTCTTTATCTAAAATTTGTATATGGCTGATTTCAAAAATACTACCTTTCATGTACCCAGTCAACATTTCTATTGCAAACGCATCAGTAGAAGTCCCATTCTTTAATACATAATCAGTATCTCGATGAAAATGAAACTTCCAGTCTGCTAAGGGCACATCCTTCTTATCACTTGACATTTTTAAATCCCTTCTTTTTCATCTGACGCAATGCCAGAAAAATTGTCAATTTACGCCCATATGATACGCCCATAACGAAAATTACAAATGTCATGAACATATAACCAATAAAATTATCATTCCAGGGTCTATAGGCAGCCTCAACAAACCCTGGAATAATTAACCCCACAATCCAGATAAGAATTGGAAAGAACGCTGTAGCAATCAAGCCTCGGATCATCACAGCGATAATAGTTGACCACTTTTCAGTATCAATTTTTTTTACATTAGTGTTAATGATTATTCTCCTTCTTCATTTTTATCAAATACAACATTATCATCAACAACTTCAATCTGCTCTGACATATCAACAAGAGATGTACGGTTCATTTGATACACGTCCTTAACGAAGTCTTTGAATTCTTGGTATTCGAGTATATCCTTCCAGAAATCGCCGTCAAGTTCTTTGGCTCGATATTTTTTGTCCTCAATCTCCCCTGTTTTTGGGTCAACTTTTGAATACCAACCATTTGAAGGTTTTACTACAAATTCACCAGCCAATGCAACATCTAATAGGCCAGAGTATTTATCAATCCCACCTTCCCATGTTACTGAAATTGGAATCAATGATTTTTCTTTAACTGTACGTGATTTTTCAATATTGATAACAAAATCATAGCCCAAAATTTCAGTACCAACTTTGTTTTGTCTGCGACCAAGGATCCAGATATCATCGGATGAGTAATAAAGGCCAGTATTGTGTGTAACAACGCCATTTTCTAAAACATAGTGTTCGACATCATTGACAGATACATCATAGACTGGCCTATTACCAACAGGTTTAATTGATTTAATTTTCATTTTTTATTTTTCTCCATACGCGAAATTTTGTAGGGGTTCATCCAAATTGATTCATTGTATTCTTTTCGTTTTTCTTTAGGTATTCTGATACATTCTCCTGTATTAATATTTTTTAACATAACTAATCCTTTACGTCCTATTTTAGACTTATGTTCTTCTGTTTTTGGTAGTTTAGCAACCTTTTCAACCCAATTTTCTATTTGAGAAGGTGACGGTTTTTTGCCAATTCTAGACTTTGATATTTTTTCTTTAGTCTCTCGGGTATGCTTCTTACCATAAAAAGGATTATTTTTTCCAGATATATCTGGTCTAGCTCGTTTCTCCTCTTCGTTAAGTTTTCTACCATAAGTGATACCAACATATTCTCCCGTCAAGACTTTTTCATGGTCTCTTGGTAGTCTCACAGTTTTTCCAGTTGTCATATGTTTATATGTCGCATAATTAGGGTCTGTAAAATTATTCACTGTTGCTATTGCCAAATTGAAATATATTGGATCTGCAACAACATCTAAGCTTTTTTGTATGATTGATTCATAATTTAAAGCATCAGTATAGTCATTAAATGTTTTAATAATTTCTAATTCGACATCATCATTATTTACAATATCATTCCAGTTTGCCCAAGTAGAAGAACCATAATACGGATTTCCTCTTCTGTCATACATAACGCCTTCATTCACAGTAACATTGGACTTTGATCCTATATACATAAATGGTAAAATACCAGCTTTTTTTCTATTTTTAAAAATTAACTTATAAACAATATTCATAGTGGTATGCCTTTAGTTGAATAGTACATACCACTATTTATAAAAATTAAAGTTTTAGGATTGTACTATACTGTTTCACAATCCATTCCAACAACAAGATCCTTTGCCTCTACCCAAGACCCTTCAATCAAAAATTTATGTCTATCTGAACAGGTAACTTTATAGCCATCTTCAAATTCAATTTCATAACATTCGGGAGTCCCTTCTTCCAATGTGTTTGGATCCCAAACGTGAGTGACTTCTCGGGGGCCATTCAGAGTTGATAGTAATTGACCAACCTCAACTTCTTCAATATTGATAAGAGAGCCATCATCAAGCTTAATTTTAGTTCCGGCAACCAAACATCCTCCAGATACAACTTTCTTTGAGTACATTTCCTGGGTATCATACGTGTGGGCAATACCAATAAAAGGAATGAACTTCATTTTGATATAGGGAGTGATCATTCTAAAGATGCCCTTAAGTACCTTGGCACGGGTCATATCAGCAGTGCTTTTTTCAGCAAGAGCGTCTTCCAATTCTTTTTTGGAAGCCAAGTTACCAATTGAATCAACTACAATAATAATTTGGTCAGTGTCAGTCAAATTTTCCAATTGATTAACAATATCAAATTTAAACTCTTCTAGATTTTTGACCGGGGTGTGTAAAACTCGCTCCATGTCAATATCAAACATTTCGAAGTATGATGAAGGTGAACCAAATTCTGAATCATAAAACAGCATGATTGACTCAGGATGTTCTTTCATAAACTGTGAGGCGAGTTTCAATGAAAAGGCTGTTTTAAAATGCTTGGATGGTCCAGCCAAGGTCAAAATACCTTTTTGAATTCCACCATCAATATCACCAGACAATGCAACATTAAGCATTGGGGTGTCAGTAACAACAAATTCAGATTTCCCGTGATATTTGGACTTGGTGATAACCTCACTATCCAATCGCGAATTCTTCTTGAGCCGTTTCATTAATTCTGACATGTATTATCCTTTATTGTAATTCTTGAATATATTCAGCAAAATATAGTAGACCCTGTTCAACACGTTTATCATGCTTATCAATTCCTACTTGATCAAATTGTACAATACCATCACTATCCTCGTCAAGCATGAATTTTTCTTCATAATAAAAAGGATCGGCCACTGCATCAAAGGCATAAATCATCTCTGAAATTATATAACGCCATTTAACATTACTATCCAACCCTCTAAACTGGTTAGGCACTAGAGCATCTGGAATTTTTGGTGAAAGAATTTCTTTTTGTTGAATATATTTTCGCAATTCTTCTCTAATATGTATTGCTAATCGCTGGCTCAATACAGCATGTCTGCGGCTTCTGAAGAACATGTAAGTAATCCTTTATAGTTCAAATAAAAAAGGAGAGCTAACCATTGGCTCTCCACGAGTCTATTTATGGCGACTATCCCATATAGTTTTTTAAATAACGAGGAAATGGTACCTCTATCAAGTATAGTTTGATTAGACCCCGCAAACCCCTATGATCAACATCAACAGGATTTTCACCTCACGACACCAATTGGTCCCGTCTAATCTTGCCCTAATATTACCCTCTATTGTTAGCAGCCGGTGTACTGTCAACATATCCTAATATCCTAAGATATGCGTACCCCCTTTGCCCTTGGCCACGTCGAGCATGTTCCGTTTTTAAAGTCCTAAACACCCAGACTATTTGGTCGGGATAGCTGGATTCGAACCAACGACTTCCTGCTCCCAAAGCAGGCGCTCTACCATACTGAGCTACACCCCGATAATATTACTTATACGCTGCCAAAATCCAAAACATCATTATTTTTCTTCAAAATATTCAACTAGTTCATCATACCCACCAATGTGTTCGTTGTCAACAAAGATTTGGGGGATTGTTTTTGGTTTCTTAGGAAGGCGACTAAGAAGGGTTTGTTTATTATCACCAACCTCCACATTGTAATAACGAGTTTCATGACTCTCTTGTTGCTCGGCCAGATTTAATGCTTCTTTGCAGTACCCACACCAAGGTGCTCCGTAAATTTCAATCATTTTTATCACTCCACTCGATGTCCCCGAATTCAGCTTCTTCAAACATTTTGTCAATCTTGTTTTTGATTATTTGCATACCAGCGCATTTACCAAGCCCGTGATTAAATGTCAACAATTTACCCATTACCATACGCTTTGGCACATCATAGGGATAAACTTCTTCGTGTTGACAATATCTGACAAAATCCGCCCAAGCCAGAGCAAACGAATTTTCGAAGTCCATCGAACACAGCTTAACCACACGAAAACTTGGTCGATTCAGTTCAGGATGTTTCGTCCAATAATTGTCAATTGTGTCTTTGAATGAAGTGGGCTTATTCATCTTTTTCTTCCTTTATAATTCCATTCGAAAGGTCAATATAATATTGGATTCCCTCGGATACCACGGTCCAAAAATAGCCTGTACTGAAATTGTTGTTTTCTTTACAGGTTGCCTGTAGTTTTTTCATAAACTCTTTGTTAGCAAGAGCAAATTCATAAATTTTATCATCCGTTGCACCGTAACCAAGATACTCGGCCATGATTTTACCGTAATTTTCAACAGTCTTTACTGGTCGAGTAAAAGCATGAAGATCTGCTCGACATAGCCAATCAAAATCGTAGGCCATGACTTCTAGTACATTAAACAGTTGATTTAAATAATGCGTCTTTGTGCCACGGATCATATCAGCGATTACATTCTTACATTCGACTTCTGGAAAACGGTCCAAAAACCATTGGGCACTCTGTTCTTCGTTATCTTCAGCACCAGGTTTATAAACAACATCATGAAACAACACAGCACCATCAAGTGCCTTGCTATAAGTCACTTGATTTTCATGAAGGTACTCATAGCAATCAAGAATATGCTGCCAGTTGTGGTATGGCAGATCGTTGTGGTCATAAGCAGCTTTTGCTACTCGACCAGCATGGGTATGTACTAGTTTACTCCACATTGCTCATTTACTCCAATCATAATTTAACCAGTCAGTATCTTTGTCAAGCATAACAGTTCCTGGATATTTGTCCAGTAGTCTTTGATAGATTCCAGCAGACGCCATTTTTAAACCGTATCGTTCTTTATTACAGACATATCGACTGCCAGAAGAACCCCAGATATTATAGCAATCACCAGCATCTTCTACCGAAACGATTCCTGAGTTAAGACGCCAGGAATCACCGTACAGATATCCGCCACCAAAGGCACCAAGAACACGATAATCAACTTCGTGGT
>Ga0075476_10001236_pt1 | contig 11934 bp, 9 predicted proteins | sample DEB08_DNA_5_FD_76339 | JGI IMG/M metagenome (GOLD analysis project Ga0075476, IMG submission 76339) | Aqueous microbial communities from the Delaware River and Bay under freshwater to marine salinity gradient to study organic matter... | ecosystem: Environmental > Aquatic > Marine > Coastal ...
AAAAAAATGATTATGAACGTACAAAATTTGTATGAGAGACCCTTTAAAGACGTGACCATCTTTACACGAACGGTCGACAAACTACAAGATTCGTTTGTGTTACTGTCGACCACATTTTTCCAAGGAATGTTGTTGTTTGGTACAAACGAAATTGCAAGAAAAATACAAGAGGATGACAAGTATTCATTGCCACTTGATTTTGGTGTCTTGTTTGTACTTTATTTTATAACAGTAATGCTTGGGGCATCTATTGAACACTACATCCAGACAAACGCGGCAGAGCCCATGTTTATTGAAATTAGCAAATTTTCTTTGGCAGTAGAGCAGGTCGTGCACAGTGGCATTGGGTCCACAATAGGAATTGCAACCGCCTTGTATGTAGGCTGGCTTTTAGACAGGAATAACAAATCCACATTTGTGACATTTATTAATATTGTTATATTGGCCCTTGTGTTTTGGGTTTTGATTTCCACGATGAAAATGAAACTAGAAAGCGAGAGAAAGACTAAATGATTTCACGTTTCTCTTTTTTTTTGGTGTATAAAAAAAGTTTCACCCTTTACTCTCTCTTTTTTTTTAAAAAAAACAAAAAATGTAACTGTAAACTCTTGTTAGATGGGAATAGGTTTGCGCTTGTGCCGTATTGCAATATAATAATAGGCTACACTAAATAATGTAACACACGCAATCATACCAGTGGCACCAATAAATGGATGGATATTGCACCCGTAGATATCCATGGGATGAAACTGCGTAAAGTATACAAGCACCAAGAAAGTGGCGTTGCTATACTGATGAATGATACTGTTCCTAAACTTGGGGATGGTATAAGGCTGGTCAGGTGGGATCGATAGAAGAATGCGGAGAGTAGGCCACATATGCATGGCAAAGTCACCAAAGAAATACACACCGTCCCCCACGTCCTCGTGAGTATCAACCAGCAGGTCACACTGGCGAATGCTCATGGCTACAACACCAACAACAATGCCAAACTGTATGAAGAGCACCATAAACCTCACAAACGGGGCAAGGCTTGTGACTAATGCCCTGTCTATCAGGACAACAAAGTCATAAAGAAAGAGAGACGATAGCCCCCACCACGTGAAATGAGTAAACCGCTGCCCGATATCCGGAAAGCGAAAGAGTGCCAGTGCCAACACTACACCCTCGATCAGAGCCACATCCGCATCTCGCAACACATAAACATTCATCCTTTGTATTTTAGTTTATATACAAAAACCTCGTGGATGTCTTACATACAAAGATAAAGCCTCTCTGTTTATATAACTACAGTAGAATTGATTAAGAATGTAGCTCACATCATCCCAATCAGGCTACAACAAAAATCGCGGGTATATACGAACATATAAATAACACCATAATACAGTGTAGACAGTTTTTTTTGTGCCCTGCTCACAATGAGTTCTCGTCCACAAGCGTTTCCCGGTAGAACGACATTTGCCGAATCACGGGTCGGCCCGGACCAAGTGACTATTGGAATTCCGTCTGATTTGCGAGTTTTCAAACCTTTCCCGAGCAGCGACGACATGATTGTTCCTGAATCAAGAATTGTGATTGGGACGTTTGAGAACGATGAAGATCTATTTCCCGATTCTGACTTGACTAATCAAGAAATCGCAAGCAGGCGTAATTCTACAGGATTCGTTAATGCAAGATTCATTGTAAAGAACGACAAGTTCGGCGAAGCCGATGATGGTGAAAAAATTGAATACGAGGCGAACCAGATTCGCAAATTTCCAAAACTACGTCCTCTTGGAGTCACATACGAAAGGAGAACACATGAGAAGGAAGTCGCTGTGAAAAAAACCGGCGTTGTGAATGTAAATACGTCGCGAGCAGCATTACAACAGAACAATGTTAAGATTAATGATGTGGTGGCACTCGATGTTGATGTTAACAATCAAAAAATCAATATTCAGAAGGTATCATTCGGCGACGATGCAGTATTTGAAATTGCACTGACAAAAGCAGAAAATCATCACTATGTAGAAGGGTTGGTTGTTGGTAGAATTGTGTCTGTGTCGGACACCGCAGAAAATTACGTGTCAATCGACTTGACACTATCAGAAGGCTGTACCCTTGTTTCTTAATCCTTGTTATCATTTTTTATTTCAAAAAGTCACAAACATCATTAAATCATAAAATAAACAAAGGGGCTTGGTCACATTTGGAGGATAGACATAGATAGCATTATATACGCTTAAATATTCATTAATATACTGTGTAAGCAAGTATCTGTAGTGTGCTGCGTTTTATATATGTAAACCTGTCGCATAAACCCCCAAAATGCGGCGCACACAACCGGGTGGAACCTCTGTGGTTTCAGAGCAGAACAATACAGTTGTAAACACGTTGTTCAAATATCCTGATTTTCCTGATCCGACGTACACCAAATTATGCAAGGATCGGTATATTGCACCCAATTCACTTATGTGTACTTTGTTTCAAAACAGAGAATCCCTTGAGAGAGAGAAGGATATAAAGAGAAACGGGACTACGCGTGAGATCCGCGAGCAAGAATGGACGCACACCTTCACAGACTGGGCGCCATTCAGAGAGAGAGGGGAAGTCACAGACCCCAATTCCGGGGGTACACGGTTGCGTATTACAACTGATGAAGACGTTAACAACCATATAAGGTTTTTTGGGGTTTCCTACGAAGAGACAAGGCGGGTCAACGGACAGGCCGTCAACGTGCCGGCAAAGATTACAGGAACTGCGAACATCAACACAAGTGTTGCCTCTTTACGACAGCGGGGAGTCCGACGAGGCCAGTACCTTGCTCTCGACGCAGATGACGATGGCAGAGATTATTTTGTCAATGTTGACAAAAATGGCATAAGTGGGTATGAAGATCATTACCAGATCTCATTGCGTCCTGCAAAACCTGAAGATTATGGCAATGGGTTGCTGGTGGGCAGATTTGATGGTTATGCGGATGCATCTCAAAATAGCATCCGAGTCGTCCTGCAGATGTACGGTGTCTGTCCAGTCGTTAAAAGCAGGTTTGACCCGGATGATTTATATGAAATTTACAAAGGCTTTATGGAAACAGCCATTGGAGTTTCAAACTCCAATTTTGATTTAACGGGACTTCTTGACCGTGACACCTTTGAAAAATACAAAGGATCTTTGTTTGATAACGCGGCCATGATGAGTTTGCTTGAATCTTTTCAGACATCAGATAAGACCTCGACCTCGACAAAAACGACCGCGAAAGGAGGTACCCGTGCAGTTGCGGGGACAAAACCAGTCATCCCTTCCAAACCCAAAAATTTTAAGTTGAAAGGCAAAAATAAAACACCCGCGGCCTTGGTCGCCACAGTAGCTAAAAAAATTCAACCGAGCGGCACAGTGAGCAGCAGTGGTTCGCAACCAGGGCAATCTGGCAAAAATGTAGCAACACAACCTCAAGGGACCAAACCACCCATAGCCACAACCCCATCGAGCGGCACAGTGAGCAGCAGTGGTCCGAAAATAGGGACGACACCGACCAAAAACGCATCGAGCAGTGGAGGTTCGCTAACCGCGCAACGGAACGCTATGTTGGGCCAACTTAAAGGCCTATCGAAAACCCTGCCTGGATCCGTGGGCACCCCGGCTAGCCAAACTGTAGCAACCCCGCAAGGTGCCAACGGCACAGTGGGCGGCGGTAATCCGAAAACAGTGAACACACCGACCAAAAACGCATCGGGCAGTGGAGGTTCGCCAAGTACGCCCGCGCTACCGACCGCTCTTTTAACGCAACTTAAAACCCCGCCCCCGCTTAAATCCTCGGGCGTCAGTGCAGTGAGAAGTACCGCGGCTAGCACACCAACAAACGATTTAGTTGCGGCTTTACAAGCCAAATTTGCTAGCGCTTCACCCGCAAAAGACGATAACAACTCGTCTTCCAATCAGGACGATGGTGACGATTGGGGTGTTGCCGTGACTACTGATGATCTTATGCGTGTGGCCGACCTTATTGAACTGTATAGGGCTTTTGAATCTATACGTTTTGAAGCAACTTCTGACGCAAGCTCCACAGATTTAAAAGATACTTTTGAGGCCATTTTAGGAAAAACCAAACAAATTAAAGGTAAGGCGGCGGTTTTGAGACCCCTTAAAAACGTAAAATCTACCGATGCTGCGGAAGAAGCTATCCGAACATTTTTGGATAAGACAAAGAGACATAAAGACCAAAAGGATATAAAAACATGGGAATTGGCAGGGGCATCGGTGATTTCGGGCCTTATACACATGGATACAGCATATAACAACGCCGTGTTTACCAGCCATGTAAAAGAGGTGTACAAAACATTAGGAGGCACAGAGGACACCAAAGATGCAACAAGGGATGAAGTATTTTCGAAACTAAAGGACCTAGTTAAAAAATACACCCCTTCGAAATTAAAGGGTACACTGAACGAACCAATTTATCGTCAGGGTGACTTCAAACAAGTTTCTCGCGTGTTTCCATGGTTTGATAAAATAATGGAAAGAGCTTTAATTTACGTCGAAAAATTTGGGGTTTACGCTAACAAGAAGTTTGAACCTGCGGAGAAAGAAACCCTTGAAGAATTAAGAAAATGGTACAGTGCGTTCAAAACAAAGTACAAGCTAGACAAAATCTTATCGGTTAAGGATACAGGATACGCACCTCCAGACCCATTAAAGGAAGCTGAAAGATCAAAAATTGCAGATGACTTCAACAATACCCTCAAGGATTTGTTATCTGGGAAAACAGTCAAGATTGAAGCAGATGAATTTGTGATTGCCCAATTCAAAGACACCCCATACACACTCCCGTACAATCCAACGATGGCGAGCATGGATCCGAAAGATCCGATTGTGGAAAGTGTGGTTGTGGAGGCTAAGAAGGAGAGAAAGACAAAACGCCGCAAAAAGGAGCCCATCGAACGTCCCAGCGACCCCATCGTGGTGGAAATGGATGTTGATGGCAAATGAGGACATGCACCCCTTGATAGTGCACAAGTAGTTTTTTTTCTAATGCAAAAACCCTGACGTCTATTTTTTATTTTAATTATATGTATATTTTTTTAGAGAATTGTCTGTGTTTTGAAAATGCATGTTTAATTGAATCGGGGATAACCATAAAAAAATGAGTGTAAACCACATAGATTATAAACTGTAATCTATAGCTTTGTTGCATAAAATGTCGATGTGTAACACACCCGTTTGAAACTGTGGTGCTTCAGTGACTCTGGCAACAAAATTGTAACAATCGTGACGTTCCATAATTTCGAAGAACAGCTTCTGGAAGATAAGTTTATCCCCAATATTTGCAAGAATAATATCATCGCCTTCCTTCAGGCCCTCTTGAATAAACTTGGTTTTTTCTTGTTCTGTGAATCGATATTCCACAGGCCCGCGAGTCACAAGTGCAATGTTTCCTTGCAGCCTATTCTCTGAGTTGCGTGTAAATGGCGATTTTCCCATTGTAAAAGCCACAATTTGTTGGTCGCCTGATGATATTTCCCTTCCGTTATATTTATTTTCATAGTCTGCCATGTCACGATCCCCAAACATATAGCCCTTTACCTTGTCGGGGTTGTATTTTTCACGCACTCCGTAAAGATCTGTGTCTTCCGTCTTTGCCTTAACAGGCTCTGCCTCAATGAGCAAAGGCGTGCCACTGGGCAGTGCAAGACCTTCGGCGGTCTGATCACATGTCATTAATTCAACATCGTTTGGGCGAATGACCGGGTGCAAGAGAGGCACGTTTTGCCGCAATGCATTTGGTTGACGCAATGCAACCGTTGCCTGTGCACGACCACTGTCAAATCCGTACGCAGAAGGGCTAGCATTGGGCGGGTAAACAGTTCTGCTTCTCATGCCATAGGCATTGATTTCCTGGTTGGGTGCGGGACCTCGCTGGGCATACCCAGACAACATCATAGACGACATGGTTTTTTTTTCTAAAAAAAGGGGGACGCTGTTTCAAACACAGACAGACTTGAATTATGATACATGGTATATGTGTATGTATATATACAAAAATAGATTATTGCCAGTCAAAGACAGAGTTGCGTGCTGCGTTATTTAAAAATTTATATTCTTGCAAAAAAAAAAAGGAAATGCCACTGTACATTATATTGGATGAGGGTTGGTACAAACCTAAGCAGGGAGAACTGGTGTTTGTGCAAAACAACCCTGAGAGAAACGGTGTTGCCTTCCACGGGGAGGATGGACGGCTTGTGCCCCGTATTATACCTCCATCTGAGATTACAAAGCCCGGTGTTACTCTGTTGGGAATCAGAGACATTCGACAGTTGCCACACAAACGGTTTAATCTGTGCCAGCATCAACGGGATGAAAAGGGGATCCCAGCCAAACATTTTTATGAGATTCCTGTTGTACCCACACTTATGAACTATACTATTAGGGTCAACGAGAAAGGAGGTGTGAGAATGCCGAAAATGTTGCCGGCGAAGAAGTACCGAAGTGGGGATCCTGTCTTTTTTGATGTAAGGCAACTTATAGATGGGCGAGATGATAATCTTGCAGATGTTGAAGGAAAATCTATTTACATTGGTAAATATATTACAGAGACTATGATGGGAGACGAAGTGATGGCATCAGTTCTTTTATCTGATCTCGTTTATGAAACTTCTCTGGCATAATTTTACATTTGAAAATCTTTTTTTTTCTTTGATAAAAATAAGCATCATATTTAAATTCCTTTTTTTTTCTTTGATAAAAATAAAGACCAAAATATATACATTTTTTTTTCTTCAAAAAACAAAAATAAAGAAAAAATCAAGTAGGAATATTAAAGGCAGATCCAAGAGCTACCATTCCTTCTGCCATTTGTTCTGCAAGCTCGTTAATTTTTTTGTTGGCCTCGCGTGCCCAATTTTCATGGGATTGGTCAGGTGTATGTACAAGTTTCTCTGTCAATTCCTTCGCACGGTGGATCTTGCACAGAGACACAAGATTGGGTCTGTCTTCTTGTGATATTGGCAAACGCCTATTTTTGGCCTTGTCTGGAATTCCCCTTTGCATTTGTAATGTGCCTGGGTCAGTGTTCTTCACATGTTCAAGAACACATGCTCTCATTTCAGGATTCATGTTCTTGGGTAAGACAGCATGAGTAAGTTCGTCCACAAGTTTCTCTGTGTCTTGAGCGTTGTGTGACATGATTGCAAAAAGCTGTGCAAAACTTCCTGGGTCACGGTATACAATATCCGACAAGGTCATGTGGGGCGACGGTTTTGTGCTACGTTTTCGCATGTATGCACTTGGGGTTGATATTTCTGGCGTGCTGTCTTTTACCAGTGCAAAGGGTTCTGGCTGGTCAACATCCATTTGTTGTTCTGACTCTGATTTTATTTGCCGTCGTGTGCTACGCCTGGTTGCCATTGTGTCTGAAATAAAAATAATGGGATATTTTTTAAATGGGAAACCCCTTATATAAGTATTTGATTAAGAATTGAATGTAAAATAACCTGTAAGAGTTTAATTTGGGAAATGATAATTTTTTTTTCTTAAAAAAAAATCTTAATCAAAAAATGGCAAAACAACCCCCAAAATACTTTTCGGTTATCGATTATAATAAATTATCAAGCAAAATTGGCTCCGCATCCACCCACACACAACCGGTGATGGGGGTTGTCAACAAAGACACGGGTAAGTTTAGAGTGGTGCATCGAGATTACCATTGGAACGCATCTAAGAGAACGCCTGACTTTATTCAGGGTCAAACGCTGGATCGCATTGTCGTTCTTTCCAAGCGCAAAGATGGATCAATGTACGTGTTTGTGCGTGTAGCAAGCACCAGTATGAAAGAAAGGGGGTGCGATGACTGTATTGGTCCACACAGAACGACCAACACCAGATGCAGTGTTACTCTTGAAATCAAAACACCCTTACAAAATCCAAGGGCGTACGACGAAAATCAATTTAAAAATGTAAAAACAAATAAAAAACTTGCAGGGAAATGGGTAATAATCCCAGATGTGTTTTACAAACGTAGGTCTACATACAGAGCGATTATGCGCAGGATTTAGCGAGTTTTCTCTTACCGGGTTAGGATGGTAGAGTATTTGAATGAACGACCCTCGCTTTTTTTTAAACCTCTTGAACAGAAGAACATTAAAGTTTTTTTTTGTTTGCTTTATTTAAGATTTGATATATACATGTAAAGAGACAAGACCTTGAAAAGATCCATACTTTTTTGTTTTTATAAAAAAAAAGAATCTTCCTTACCATCCCCGACTCCAAAAAAAAACATAACCATGGCATCAAAATGGAAACGCGCTATTGCATTCGGCATTGAGGTAACCCTGTGGGCTATGGTCGCTGTTATTGCATTTGCCCCCACCATGTACTACAAATGCAACAAGTGCAAAAATAAGGATTGGAAATCAATTTATGTGTTTGAAACAACGGTGTCCGACATTGACCTTGGGAACGAGACACGACATCTCATGGATGATGTTATTATCGTTTCTCATTTGTTGTATCTCGCGTTGATTGCAAGTATTGTGACGCGAATGTACTACATACGGAAAATGCATCATTTGGTGTCTGTGTTGTTTTTGGCGGCTGTTGGGGCAGTGCTGATTTGGCTTACAAACAAGATGAGTACATCGCCACCGTTTCCTTTAGAGACGGCAATTGGCGCGCCAATATATGCTATTTTCATAACATGTTTTTTACAGTCTATTCCTCTCAGTCACGAAGAAAAGTGGGTAGAGGTACGCACACCGGACCCTCCTGCGAAAACCGAATGAGTCTTCTTTTTTTTATACATTTACTTTAAAGAAAACCGTTATTAAATTTAATAATGTGTATATACAATACTAGTGTTTGTCCATACAGAATGTTTTTAAAAATTAAAAATTAAAAAAATTTAAAAAAAAAATCGCGTCACAAAAAAAAAATATGGCGTGCCTTGGCGCTACAGGTCGGTGTTTTTCCAATGCATGCGAATTGTGTGTTTGGCTTAAACTAAATAGGCAAACAGATTTTGCATTGACTCATGGAATCCATGACATGTTCCCCGAAATAAAACTTGCTTCCTTCACCCAATCAGATGTGCATCAAAAACAAGCTAATATGAAATACAGAAAACGCAAATGGTTCAATTCAAATGTCACAGAAGCATATATCTACGAAAAAAAGACCGCCAAAACAAAAAGGGGACGGCCGCTTCTTAAAATTCGAATACCTGCACATGTCTCCGAAGCATGTCAGCCTTCCCATGATATGACTCTGATGCATCTGGGAGATGAGATCTGTCCCGATTTTGGTATGTTACCACTGAGACGCCACAATCCCAAACACGCAATACCGGGAAAGCGCAGTGAGAAAGACAAGTCAAAGGAATCAAGCAACGAGACGCCCAGCAAACATCAAAGCACGGCAGAAAAGGGACACACCGAGATGGGCATAGACACCGAGTCACCTGATAGAGAAGAGGTTCCCCTGTCAGAATTGATGGCCGGTAAACCGTTTGCGTACGAGGAAATGACGCCACTGCCGGTACGTAAACTGCGGAAGTTTCTCAAGTTGTACTACCTTTGCACCACCGTGACCTGGGCGGACAAATACAGCAAGCCCATGGAGGACATTGAAAAGATGATGGTTCGTAGTTGTATTGCATTTGTTGTTGGCGACCACGGAACAAGCAAGGGTATTTTGGAAAGTATGATCAATCCCGACCAATCCATCTTAGGAGACATTGTCCACATGCTGACAAACACAAGTCGGCAAAATGCAAAGACAGAAACAGCTGGGCGGATGGGGGCTTGCCTGGCTCTGGCATCTGATTCAAACGATGACCAATTTCTATTAATTTTTGCACAAAATCAAGATACAAGCGGGTCTATGTTAAATAGAATAAAAAAATATATGAAGTGGCTTGGGCAAGAGAGGAATCGGGAAATACACAAATATGATTTTTCTATTGGGATTTGTAACACACAACAGCTCGGAATTCGCAAACCCGATTTTCATAACCAGTATGAGGTGTATAATGTCATCACGGCGGAATCTGGCTCCCCGGATAGCAATCGTGGTGTTGCTCCCTGTATTGTGATAGGAGATGAGTTTGGTTTCTGGGATCCCAAAATGCTCACGAGCATTATTCTTCCACTATTTAATGTGCCTAGCCGACGCGCGTTCTTCTTTACGACCCCTGGGTATGACAGAAGTGATTGGTATTATCAGTTTGTAGATGGTATACGCAAAAGGCGAAAAGAAAACAAGTACAGTTGGATCTACATAGACTATAACCTCGCATGTTCGTTTTGTTGCACGCGCGGCAAACCCATAGAGTGTTGTCACAATCTGCACTACATGCATCCGGTAAAGTCCTATGAACAGGTTTTCACTGCGGGTGATTTCATAAGCGAGGCACAGAAAATCAACTTTGAAATGGAGAATTTTGGTGTCCGGGCAAGCTCAGTTCACTCGCTTTTCCGAGAAACGGCTGTAACGTTTTTGACACAGAACAAGAAAGAAAACTTGTTAATGTCTGCACCCATCCAAAGAGATGTAGCGAGGGGTTATTTCATAAATAAAATAACGGATGAAAAGATTTGCAAATTAAAAACGTGTGTGTTTGTTGTGATTGACCCCCCCTCCCACGAGAGCTCGTGCATGGGTATCATGGCCTGTATTATGGGATTTAAACATCAGATGATTGTCATTGGCCTGTCAGAGGTGTTGACCGATAGGATTGCGTCACTTGGACTATGGCAGGTTATTGGGAACTTTTTAATTGGATTGAGACAACATCCACTGGTCCATGCACAGTCTCCGTTTGTGCCCATCATTGAATGTAATCATCGAGATCTGGATGCACGTGATTTTATAATGTATGTCTTTGATGCCATTGATGCACAGTCTATGAACCGGAAAAAAAAATATGGACCATATATAATGCCCTTTACACGCAGCAACAAATTCGACAAACACATAGCTGAAGATTTGGGTGTGTATACAAATCCGTTTACAAAGGAGGCTGCTGTACAGCGAACAAAGTACAGTCTTGATCAACGCGCTGTCATCTTGTCAGAGAATATTGTTACCACGTCCAAAGCATGTGTAGATCCAGCCATATATGAAGATACAACAGCACAAACGGAAATCAATATGCTAGAGAAGGGGTTGTTGAATTATAGATATGAAAAGGGAAAATATCATGGCAAGGTGGCTGGTGCAAACGATGATTTGGCAACTGCTTTTATTTTGTCAAGATACTGGGTAGAGCGCGTGATGCCATTGTATCCGGAATTTTTTGATTAACTATTTGAAAACAAAAACAACTTCTAAAAAAACAGGTTTACCCTCTGAACATGCAGACTTACAAGAAATAAAGTTTTATACCCCTTCTTTTTTTTAAAAAAAAAAACAAACAAAAAATATACCAACCCCGGACACATTAAAAGCCTTCCTGTATATCAATTGATTGACTGATGAACATCACAACTGCTTTTATATGCTTGCAGTCTTTTGGTGTTGATGTATTTCTGTTCAGCCGATTATAGTCTATGCAATCACATGTCCATGTAGATGTCAACTCTACCTTATGTGTAGATTGTCTCGTTATCCTCTGTGTTTGTGATTTAACATTATACACCCTGTTGGGGGATATCTCCTCAATGGAGCTGATGTCTGAAAATACATTGTTACCTCTCTCGTAACGTGATCTACCAAAACGTTCAAAGTATTGTGCTTTTGTCATTGGTCCAAATCTAGTGTTCCAAAAGACCATGGTTTCATAGATATTTATAAGTATATAAAAACGTTTCAAGACTTTCTATTTTTTATTTTTAAAAAAGAAGGGTTATGTTCATGTATATAGGGTTATAATTATGTTGTGGCTAAGTTACGTCGATAATCCGAACGTGACAGTACTTCGTGAATGAACAACTGTGCCGGGACAATAAACTTTTGTTGTGTTTG
>Ga0075476_10001248_pt1 | contig 11871 bp, 9 predicted proteins | sample DEB08_DNA_5_FD_76339 | JGI IMG/M metagenome (GOLD analysis project Ga0075476, IMG submission 76339) | Aqueous microbial communities from the Delaware River and Bay under freshwater to marine salinity gradient to study organic matter... | ecosystem: Environmental > Aquatic > Marine > Coastal ...
AACCCACCCGGCCGGTGACCGTTCGGGCGGGCCGGTCGTTCACCGTTGACCATGTCCTGAGCCCGAGCTTCGGCGTTGGCCAGCATCTCGTCGGCCGTGGCCTGATCGATGCGGCCGCTATCGACCGCGGTCGCAACCCGAGCTTCGGCCTGATCAACGATCGCAGCGACGATGTCGTCAATGTTTACACCCTGCTCGGCTGCCATATCGGCAATGGTCGAACCCGACTCGATGGCGTCATGAAGTTCCTCACCGGTCATGTCCAACAGTCCGGCGACTACTCCACCACCGGGTCCACCGTTGCGGCGGCCGATCCCTTCGTGGTTGGCCCGAGCGGTCTGCAAGGTGTCAACCACGGCGTCGCGTTGGGCTTCGGTCAGGGTGCCGTCATCAACCAGCGGTTGCAGCGTTTCGGTGAGATGAACGGCACGGTCTTCGTTTTGTGCGAACGCATTGGCTTGGTTGAGTACGGCAGCGTTGTCGTCGGCACTTGCGAGGCCGGGAACGAACATCACCGCGCCAGCTCCGATACCGGCCAGCGTTGAGGCGGCGAGTGCGGCGGCCGTCGTGGTTTTCTTCATGGCAACTCCTTGTGGTTATTGGTTTGGGGGAAATGTGAGAAGCTCACGATCATGATGGTGGCCGATGAAAGTAAGACCTTTGTGAGCCGTCCTAGGATTTCGTCGTGACCAACCAACCGTTCCTCAGCGAACGCCTCCAAGGGTTCGGTACCACCATCTTCGCCGAGATGTCGGCGCTGGCGGAACGCACCGGCGCGGTGAACCTCGGGCAGGGGTTCCCCGACACCGACGGACCTCAGGAGATTGCTGAAGCGGCCCAGCAGGCGATCCGTGATGGCCACAACCAGTACCCGCCGCTGCCCGGGATCCTTCCCCTGCGGCAGGCGGTTTCGGAGCATCGAGCCCGATTTCGCGGTCAACACTTCGACCCGGACGGCGAGATCCTGATCACCGCCGGAGCCACCGAAGCGTTAGCGGCAGCCCTGCTGGCGCTAACCGGACCCGGTGATGAAGTCGTCACCTTCGAGCCTTACTACGACTCGTATGCCGCGGGTGTGGCCTTGAGTGGGGCGACCCGCCGGGTCGTGTCGCTGCGCGCCCCGGACTGGTCGTTCGACCCGGACGAACTCCGGGCTGCGTTCACCCCGGCAACCCGGGTGCTGCTGCTCAACAGCCCGCACAACCCGACCGGCAAAGTGTTCACCCGTGACGAACTCCAACTCCTTGCCGACCTGTGCTGCGAACATGACGTGATCGCAGTCACCGACGAGGTCTACGAACACCTCGTCTTCGACGGTGAACACATCCCGCTCGCGACACTGCCGGGCATGGCCGAACGAACCCTCACCGTGTCCTCAGCCGGGAAAATCTTTTCGTTCACCGGATGGAAAATCGGTTGGGCGTGCGGGCCCGCTGATCTGGTCAGCGCAGTTCGCACCGCCAAACAGTTCCTGACCTTCGTCAGCGGCACTCCGTTCCAACACGCGGTCGCGGTTGGGTTGCGTCTCGACGACGCGTTTTTCTCTGGCTACACCGACCAGATGCGAGCCAAACGGGACCGCCTCTGCAACGGGCTGGCTGCGGCCGGGTTTGATGTCTTGACCCCGCAGGGCACTTATTTCGCCAGTTGTGACATTTCGTCACTCGGCGAGCACGACGGGCGGGCGTTCTGCCTTGCCCTCCCCGAACGGTGCGGGGTGGTGGCGGTGCCGACCATGGTGTTCTACGACAACAAAGATGTCGGGGCTCACATCATCCGTTTCGCCTTCTGCAAACGCGACGACGTCCTCGACGAAGCGATCGCCCGGCTCGCCACCTTGAACAGATGACTCTGGAACTTGCCCTCATCCAGCACGACATCGTCTGGGAAGACGCCGAGCGCACGATCGCTGCGGTGCGACCGCTGGTGCTGGACGCCGCGGAGCAAGGCGCCAACCTGATTTCGTTAACCGAAATGTGGTCATCGGGGTTTTCGATGAACACCGAACGGGTTGCTGAACCTTCCGACGGCCCGACCGCCTCGGCCATGCACACCCTTGCCGCTGAAACCGGAGCTTGGATCGCGGGAACGTTCCCGGAACGACAACGCGACGGCAGTCGACCCACCAACCGATTCCTTCTCGCCGGACCTCAAGGGCAGGACCATCGCTATTCCAAAACGAAACCGTTTTCGTTCGCGAACGAAGACCAGCATTACGCGTCGGGGCAACCGATCGAACCGGTCACCGTTCACGGGATCCGGATCAGCCCGTTCATTTGTTACGACCTGCGGTTCGCTGATTTGTTCTGGAACGCTGCGATCGAAACCGACCTGTTTTTGATCCCCGCCAACTGGCCGGCTACCCGGTACCACCATTGGAGGAGCCTGTTGTTAGCCCGAGCCATTGAGAACCAGACGTTCGTCGCTGGGGTCAATCGGGTGGGGACCGGTGGTGGTCTCGACTACCGGGGCGACACCATGATTATCGACCCGCTCGGTGAGGTACTGGCTCAGGGCGCACCCGGCGAAACGGCGACCGTGCGGGCCACGATCAACGCCGAAACCGTGGCGGCGGTCCGCCTCCAGTTTCCGTTTCTCAACGACCGTTGACGGCTGCGACCAGCCATCCAACCAGTGCGGGCTAGTTGCCGCCCGCCAACTGCTCGCGCAGTTCTCGCTTCAGGAACTTGCCGTTGGCGTTCTGGGGGAGTGGCTCATTTACGAACCAGACCCGTTCCGGGATCTTGAACTTGGCCAGCAACGGGGTGAGGTGTTCAACCAGCCCGTCGAAGTCCAACTCGTGACCGGCTTGCAGGTAGATGGCAACTCCCACCAGTTCACCCAACCGGTCGTCGGGCACCCCGAACGCGGCTGCTTCGGCGATGGCCGGATGCTTGTAGATGGCGGCCTCAACCTCGGCGCAGTAGACGTTCTCGCCGCCCCGCAACACCATGTCTTTGGCCCGGTCAACGATGTGAATGAACTCGTCCTCGTCGACGTGAACAATGTCGCCGGTATGGAACCAGCCGTCAACGATCGCCTCGGCGGTGGCTTCAGGGCGGTTCAGGTAGCCCTTGACGACCGCCGGACCTTTCACGCACAGCTCGCCTCGTTCGCCCGGCGCCAACGTGTTGCCGTTTTCATCAACCACCTTGTAATCAAACGACGGCATGACCCGTCCGGCCGAGGTCGGTTTGGCGGTGAAGAAAATGTTGCCCACCGCGGTGATGATCCCGTGGGTTTCGGTCAGGCCGTAGCCGGTGGAGGGTTTCACTGCCCCCTTCGCCTTGTCGATCTTGTCGACTAGATCAGGTTGCAGCGCCGCTCCACCGCCACCCATCTGACCCAGCGAACTCGTGTCGCGGGTTTCCCAATCCGGATGCAGCAGCATCTCGCGGCTCATGGTCGGCACACCGGTGAAGGTCGTGACCTGCTCGCGTTCGATCAACTCCAGTGCCCGAGCCGGATCCCAACGGTGCAGCAACACGATGGTGGCGCCGATCGCCGTACCCGGGTGCAACACACAGTTGTTGGCGGTGACATGGAACAACGGTGTGGGCACCATGATCGCCGGCGGAACTTCCTTGGGTGGTTCGATACTGACCGCGCCGGCCTCAGCCAGGCTGGTTGCGGCCATCGTCGCCACCGTGTTCGCGAACGCCATGTGCATCAGGTTGTGCACCGACCCGCGGTGGGTCAACTGTGCCCCTTTCGGAAAGCCGGTCGTTCCCGATGTGTAAAAGATGCACATGTCGTCGTCAGGTTCGATCTCGGCCGCGGGCAGCGCCGCCGGGGCGTTGGCCACATCCACGACGTCGTTCCAACGGCTGGCGTCGCTTGGTAGTTCACGGTCGCTACGAACCGAAATCACATGCAACGGTGCGTTCTCGCGCAAACCGTCAAGAACCGGAAGCAGGCGTTCGAGACGTTCGTCGTCGGCAATGATCACCTTGGGACGCGAATCGGTCAGCCCGTATTCGAGTTCGGTGCTGGTCCACCAGGCGTTGATCCCGACTGCGGCGGCTCCAAGCGAGATCGTCGCCCAGTAACTCAGCGCCCATTCGGGATAGTTGCGCATGGCGATCGCTACCCGGTCACCTCGACCAACCCCCAAGTCAACCAGGGTCTGAGCCAGCGCCCGAACCGTGGCGTGGGCCTCGGCGTAGGTCAGGCGTTCATCTTCAAACACGATGTAGGGCTTGTCGCCGTGCGCGGCCGAGGCTTCCCACACCAGACGCATGTTGGGCGGGGCGCTGTCAAAGACCCGCATCGGAATGCCGCGAACCTCCGTTTCGTGGGTGGCAAACGGTGCACCGTCAGCAGTCAAGGCGTTCCATGTGGCATGCAGTACGTCAATCACGGGCCTATTGATAGCCGATGGTGGAGCCGCGAGCCACCGGGGGCCTAGCCTCATCGGGATGGACCCCAAGATTTTTCGGATCAGCGATGAGGTGCAGGCGGCTCTCGCCGATGGTCGCCCGGTGGTGGCGATGGAATCCACCATTTACAGCGCGTTCGGTCTTCCGGAACCGGCAAACCGTGAATGCCTCCTGCGATGTGAGCAGGTCATCCGGGCGGCGGGAGCGGTTCCGGCCATGACCGCAGTGCTCGATGGGGTCGCGGTGGCCGGGGTTGGTCCCGACGACGTGGACCGGGTGCTGGCCGGAACTGCCAAAATCGCGGCCCGAGACCTGGGCCATGCTCACGCCACCAGCCTCGATGTGGGGGTGACCACCGTGTCGGCGTCGGTCACGATCGCGGCCCGGGCCGGAATCGCCGTGTTCGCAACCGGTGGCATTGGCGGGGTGCATCGTGGGGTTGAAGTTTCTGGCGACGTTTCCCATGACCTGCTAGCGATCGCCCGTCATCCGGTGGTGACCGTCTCGGCCGGGGCGAAAGCCTTTCTCGACCTTGGACGGACGCTCGAAGAGTTCGAGACGTTGGGGGTTCCGGTGTTGGGTTGGAACACCGACCGTTTCCCTGCGTTCTACGTGCGCGACGCAGGTCTTCAACTCACCATGACGGTGTCGTCGGGAACCGAAGTCGCGGCGGTGCTCCGAGCCAATCAGGCCCTCGGCCATCCCGGTGGCGTGCTGGTCGCGAATCCGATCCCTGCCGCCGACGAACTCGACCCGGTGCGGATCAACGAAGCGATCAGCGAGGCTTTGGCCCGGGCCGCGGACCAGGGAGTTTCCGGCCCGGGAGTGACCCCGGTGGTGCTGGCGGCGATCGCCGAAGCCACCGACGGCCAAAGCATTCCCGCCAATTTGGCGCTGGCCGAAAACAATGCCCGAGTCGCCGCCGAGATTGCCGTGGCGCTCGCTGCGGGCCGAGAACCTTCCGCTGTCTAACCTCTCACCAGCCCTCGATCTCTAGGACGACCGATGACTTTCGATGCCGACTCAACGTTGCTGACGGTGCTGACCGACCCGGCCGCAGTTGCCGATCCCTACCCCTATTACCGGCAGATTCGTGAACAAGCCCCGATCTTTCAGACCGCGATCACCGGAACCTGGGTGCTGTCCCGGTTCGCGGATGCCCGGGCGTTGCTACGCGACCCGCGGGCGGGGAGTGGCGCGTCGATCGCCGACGATCCGGTGGGGATCGACGGCAGTCGGCGGCGACAGCGCAACGGTCCGCTCTCCATGCTGTTCCTGAACCCTCCGGATCACACCCGTATCCGAGGGTTGGTGAGCCGGGCCTTTACTCCTCGCCGGGTGGAGCAGTTGCGACCCGAAGTGGAAGAAATGTGTCGGGAACGTCTCGATGCGCTCGACGGTGACGGTGACCTGGTTAGCACGGTGGCGTTCCCGCTACCGGCCAACGTGATCAGCGCCCTGGTCGGCGTTCCCAAAGCGGACCGCGACGAACTCCGGCCGTTGATTTCAGCGTTGGCGGTGGGGATCGAACCAACCGCTAGCCCGGCTGAACTCGAAGCCGCCGAGCAGGCCAGTGGCGCGATCACGGCCTACCTGCTGGACCTGATCGCTACCCGCCGAGCCGAACCCGAAGATGACTTGTTGAGTGCGTTGCTGCAGGCCAGCGATGGTGAGGATCGTTTGAGCGAAACCGAAGTGATCGTCAACACGCTGCTGATCTACGCCGCCGGATTCGAAACCACCACCCATCTGCTCGGCAACACGGTGCGCCAGTTGGTCGCCCACCCTGAACAGTTGGCGTTGTTACGGGCGGATCGTTCGCTGATTCCGGGTGCCATCGAAGAAGTGCTGCGTTTCGATCCTCCGGTTCAACTCGACGGCCGTTACCTGTTTGACGACATCGAAATTGCCGGGGTGACCCTGCCGGCTGGTTCCAGCACCATGGTGTTGTTGGGGGCGGCGAACCGCGACCCGCAGCTGGTTGACGACCCGGACCGTTTCGATGTGACCCGCACTGATTCGCAGGTGTTGTCGTTTGGTTCAGGGATCCATTTCTGCCTCGGAGCGGCGCTGGCCCGACTCGAAGGTCAGGTGCTGCTGGGGCAACTGCTGGATCGCTACGACCACTGGGACATCACGGAGGAACCGACCTGGCGGAGTCGCATCACGTTGCGCGGTGTGGAGCGGCTGCCGGTGTCGTTTCGGTCCTAGTCAACGGTGGGGCTCGACCAACGGTGGGGCTCGACCAACGGTGGGGCTAGTAGCCCTTCCATTCGGGGTCGCGGCGTTCCCGGAAGCTAGCGATCCCTTCCTGAGAGTCCTGCGAGTAGGTGTTCATCTCAACCGCAAGCGCTTCGTTATGGATCATCGTCTGGCGGTCAACGTCGAGGCTCTGGTTGACCAGCCATTTGGCCAAACCGAACGCCACGGTCGGACCCGCCGCGATTTGTTCGGCCCACGCCGTCGCCTGCTGTTCGAGTTCGGCGGCCGGAACCGTCTTGTTGACCAGCCCCAACGATTCGGCTTCGGTGGCGGGAAGGTCGCGGGCGAACAGGAACAGTTCCATGGTTCGGCGCATCCCGATGATTCGGGGTAGGAGCCAGGCGCCGAGCGCGTCTGGAACGAGTCCCCGTCGAGCGAACACCTCAACAAACTTGGTGTTGTCGGCGGCGATCACCAGATCACAGGCCAGCGCCAGATGGGCCCCCATCCCGGCCGCAGTGCCGTTGACCGCGGCGATGATCGGGATGTCGCTATCAAGGATCGCGGGGAACAGCGTGTACTGCCCGTCAAGCATGAGCCGCCGCGGATCACCCACCACCTGTTGAGGAACGTCGTCGGGCCGGTCCTTTTCGTACGGATGAGAAAGGTCAGCTCCGGGGCAGAACAGTTTTTCGCCGGTTGCGGTCAACACGATGCAACGGGCCTGTTTGGAAACGTTGAGTTCGTTGATGAGGTCACGGATCCGGTTTCGGCACGGCGGGTTGAGCGCGTTGCCGACTTCGGGCCGGTCGATGATGATCCACGCCACCTTGCCGCGCAGTTCGAAACGGATTTGCTCGTTGAGGGGGCGGTCGCTTGACATGGTCGCAGGCTAACTCTGGATCCGGTCTCGTTGTTCGATCAACCGTTGAAGCGGGCTGAGGTCGAACGGGTCGGGGGTCATCACGATGATATGGCTGGCTCCGGCCTCGAGGTAACGCTCAACGTCGTCGACATCGTCGGTAGACACGGCCACGGTTCGCTCGATTTCGGCCGGGTTGCGACCTACTTTGGCGCACCAGTCATCGAGCACTCCGCAGAGGTGGCGAACGTTGTCGGGTGGGCCGAAACAGTTCCAGGCGTCGGCGTATTCTGCGACCAGTCGCAGGGTCACTTTCTGTCCGGACCCACCGATCATGATCGGCATCGGCCCCACCGCGGTGGGGTTAAGTTTGGCCAACCGTTCTTTCATCCGGGGCAGGTCGGCTTCGAGTTGACGCAGCCGACTCCCGACGGTGCCGAACTCGTAGCCGTATTCGGTGTAATCGCGTTCGAACCAGCCGGCCCCCACCGCGAGGTAGAGACGCCCGTTGGCGACATGATCGATGGTGCGGGCCATGTCGGCCAGCAGTTCCGGGTTGCGGTAGCTGTTGCCGGTGACGAGGGTGCCGAGTTGGGCGTGGCTGGTGTCGGCCGCCATGACCGACAGCAGCGTCCATGCTTCGAAGTGGGTGGCGTCGGGGTCGCCGAAGAGTGGGTAGAAGTGGTCCCAGATCCAAATGGAGTCTGCGCCCATCTGGTCAGCGGCCCGCCAGGCCTGACGCATGGCGTCCACTGAGGTGGCCTGAGGCTGGATTTGGATTCCGACTTTGAGCTGGGGAGCGGAGGGGTTGGTGTTGGTCATGGCCCTGATCCTGTCACACCCGTGTGGTGTAGTTCGGTAGTGGCCAGATCACCTCTCCCGACTGCTACACGCTCTACCCGGTGCGTTAGCGTGTGGTTCCACCTTTGGTTTGGTTTCAGGTTGTCTGGTGACCGAGGTGGTACCCAATGTGGTGAATTGCCACATAGATGTGAGTTGCCGGTACCTGTACCGTGCTAAGCAGAAGTAGTCAGTTGGGTCTCCGGACCCAGAGAGGAGTCGGTGTTCGTGTCTGAAGGCGAGCTTGCAACGGTCATCCGGTCCATTCGAGAAAGCATCGACGGCGACGTTTGTAGTCGATCCCGAGTTATGGACGCACTTCTCGATCTCCGCCTCGAAGCGGCAAACCGTCACGACGTGATCGAACTGGTCGACGTGGCGTTGCGCGAGCTTCCGGGCCGCACCATGGTCCCTGCTTCGTGGTGGCGCGACCGACTCGACATCTTCGAACTAGCCAGCATCAACCCCGTCGAACCGGTGAGCTGAACCTCCCCGAGGTCTCCCGGATTCACTCATCCGGCCGCTGCTTGAGCGACCCAACCCACCAGTTTTTTTGGTGTCAATTGGCGTCGGGGTGCGGCAACACCGAAGAATGCCCCCATGGCCAACACTGATGCTCTGGGCGTATGGAAAATTGCAGAAGCCGACCCTGACTTTCTGGCGGTGGTCGACCCTGACTACAACGAGCTCACCTATGGCCAACTGGCCGCGCTCACCAACCGGATTTCTCGAGGTCTTCGAGCCGCCGGGTTGGAAGTCGGCGATCAAGTCACGACGGTGCTGCCGAACTCGTTCGAGCAGATCGCGGTGTGTCTCGCGGCCTACCAGTCGGGGCTGTACGTCACCACCGTCAACTGGCACCTTGTCGGACCCGAGATCAGCTACATCGTCAACGATTCGAACACCAAAGCGCTGATTGTGAGCGACGAGTTCGCCGACGAGGCGGTGCGGATCCTTGAGGACTGCGTGACCCCAGTCGAGAACCGGTTTGCGATCGGTGACGTGCCGGGGTTTCGGCCGTTCGCCGACCTGATCGACCAGCAGTCCTCGGACCGCCCTGACGATCTCGCCACCGGATCGTTCATGTTCTATACGTCGGGCACAACCGGACGACCCAAAGGGGTGAAACGAGATCTTGACCCTCGTCATCCCGACGATGCCGCAGCCGCGTCGGGCGGGTTGTTCCTGCTGTTTGGGACCATGCCACACGACGGCAACGTGCAGATCACTCAGGCGCCGCTCTATCACACGGCGGTCAACAACTGGACCACGATGTCGCTCCACATGGGCCATTCGGTGGTGTTGATGGACCGCTGGACCCCGGAAGGTGCCCTCGAACGAATCGAGCGGTATCAAGTCACCACTTCGCACATGGTGCCAACCATGTTCAACCGACTGCTGCAACTCCCCGAAGAAGTACGGGAACGCTACGACGTGTCATCGCTGCGCCGCATGGTCCACGCGGCCGCCCCCTGCCCCGTCGAGACCAAACGCCGGATGATCCAATGGTGGGGCGATTCGATCTGGGAGTACTACGCGGCGACCGAAGGGGGAGGGACCTACGTCGGCCCGCAGGAGTGGCTGGCCAAACCGGGAACGGTCGGCAAGCCCTGGCCGATTTCGGAAGTGATCGTTGTTGACGACGACGGTAACGATCTGCCTGCGTTTGTGAGTGGCACGGTCTACATGAAGATGCAGGGCCAGACCTTCGAGTATCGAGGCGACGACGAAAAGACCCAGAAGTCTCGACTCCGTGACTTCTTCACGGTCGGTGATGTGGGATACCTCGATGAAGACGGGTTCTTGTTCCTCAACGATCGGGCCAACGACATGATCATCGTCGGCGGGGTCAACATCTACCCGGCCGAGATCGAAGGGTCGCTGGTGCAACACGAAGCGGTCGGCGACGTGGCGGTCTTTGGGGTTCCCAACCCTGATACCGGTGAGGAAATCAAAGCGGTGGTCGAACTGCGCGACGGTTGGGAAGCGGGGGACGAAACCACCGCCACCATCTTGGAATGGCTCCGAACGCAGATCGCCAAACAGAAGCTGCCCCGCACCATCGACTACACCGACGAGATGCCTCGCGATCCCAACGGCAAGCTCTACAAGCGGCGTCTCCGGGACCCGTACTGGGAAGGCCACGAAACCGCCATCTAAACGCCAGTGTCCAGGCCGCCCGGATGCGGTAGTTTTACAGAATGTCAAAACGCGTGATGGACGACCAGGAAGTCGCACGGGCCCACCGTTCGCTGGGTCTCACCACCGAGATCGCTGACCAAGCCGTCTATGACCGCACGGTGCAGCGCTTCGCCGACCGAAACATCGCCCTACCGACCTTCGCGGAACTCGCGGATCCGGCCACCATCCCGGCGGCCCGCCTTGAGCCTCTGGTCGGGTTGGACCGCAACGAACCCGACAGTCGGAACCTGTTCCGGGTGCACTGGTTCGGACATCTCGACGGCACGGGCCCTCATCGGGTGCCGGACTACCTTGAACTGCCCCCCGCCTTGACCGGGGTTGAGGCGCGCATCGTGTTGGCGTTCGGCAACCGGTTCCCGATGATCAAAGCCCACAAGGTGTTGGCTGCCTACAGCTGCCTCGTGCCGAGGTTGGTTACCGGACGGTTCGACCCGACCCACCACCGCGCGGTCTGGCCGTCGACCGGCAACTACGCCCGCGGCGGGATTGCGATTTCGCGGATCATGGACTGTCGAGGGGTTGCGGTACTGCCCGAAGGAATGAGCAAGGCCCGGTTTGATTGGCTGGAACAGTGGACGCTCGACCCCGCCCACGACATCATCCGGACTCCCGGTACCGAGTCGAACGTCAAAGAAATCTATGACGCCTGCAACGAACTCGAAAAAGACCCGGAGATCGAGATCATCAACCAGTTCTCGGAGTTCTCCAACCATCTCGGCCACTACTCGGTGACCGGGCCGGCGCTCGCTTCGGTGTTCTCGCACGCCACCGAAGGACACGCCAACGCTCGGCTGTTCGCCTTCATCTCCGCTTCCGGGTCGGCAGGCACGTTAGGGGCCGGCGACTATCTCAAAGACCAGTTCGGTTCACGCACGGTCGCGGTTGAGGCGTTGGAATGCCCGACGCTGCTCGAAAACGGGTTCGGTGATCACAACATTCAGGGGATCGGCGACAAGCACGTCCCGCTGATCCACAACGTGATGAACACCGACGACGTCGTGGCGGTCAGCGATCGTTCAACCGACGCGCTCGACGCGTTGTTCAACACCGACGCCGGTCGGGCCCATCTGGTGGACCGGGTGGGGCTCGATCCGGCGCTGGTTGAAAGCCTCGTGCACCTCGGATACTCGTCGATCTGTAATGCGCTGGCCGCCATCTCGGTGGCCAAGACCTACGGGTTGGGACGAGACGACGTGATCGTGACCGTCGCCACCGACGGCAGCGAACTCTACGACGCCGAACGGGCCGACTACCTCGCTATCCGCCACCCTGACGGGTACGACGCAGTGGCCGCCGCGGCAGATTTTGCCCGTGAACTCGAAGCGGGTGACACCGCCCAACACCTTCCGCTCAACGAACAAGAACGCCGACGGATCTTCAACCTGG
>Ga0075476_10001263_pt1 | contig 11825 bp, 14 predicted proteins | sample DEB08_DNA_5_FD_76339 | JGI IMG/M metagenome (GOLD analysis project Ga0075476, IMG submission 76339) | Aqueous microbial communities from the Delaware River and Bay under freshwater to marine salinity gradient to study organic matter... | ecosystem: Environmental > Aquatic > Marine > Coastal ...
TTTATTGATGATGCATCAGACCACATTGCAAAAATTGAACACGAAGAATCACCTTGGGCCATTGAATATGATCGGGATCTGTAATATTATAAATAATAGTTGAATTGAACTTCAACCGTATTATGATCACATATTATTAATTAGAGGAAAAAAGATATGGCACTCTTTACACCATCAGAATCTCCTGCGGTTGTCGTACGGGAGATTGATCTGACAGGTGGCGTACCTAATGTGCAATCCACAACAGGTGCTATCGTCGGAAACTTTAGATGGGGACCAGTAAATCAGAGAACAGCTGTTGCTAATGAAGCAGAGTTGGTCGAAACATTTGCATCTCCAGGCACATCAAACGCAGTTGATTTTATCTCTGCGACACAATTTTTAAGATATTCAAGTTCACTACAAGTTGTTCGGTCAATTGACTCGGATGGCAGTGGTAACCTCTGCCTATCTGCTCTTTCAATGCAAGGTACCACAACTGCTTCACCAGATTCTAATGGAGCATATACCTTCACTAACCCACAGATTCTAAACAAGTCTGACTTTGATGCAAGACAATCTTCACTTGAAGCATTTGGTGCTGTTGAAGATTCAGATGTCGGTTACGGCTTTGTTTCTAGATTCCCTGGCGCACTTGGTAATAGCTTAAAGGTAGCTTATCTACCTGCTATTGACTCATCCGATACTGTTACATTCCCAGCATGGACTTATGCATCAAGCTTTGATGCTGCTCCACAATCATCAATCTGGGCAACAGGTAAAGGGTCACGGAATGATGAAATGCATCTCGTGGTTGTTGATGAAGATGGCGAGTTTACAGGAACTCGTGGTACTATCCTTGAAAGATTCTCGAATCTCTCTATTCTTACTGATGCTAAGAATACTGAAGGCCAGTCAATCTATGCAAAAGATGTAGTTAATACTAATTCACAATACGTCTATTTTGTTAACTTTGACCAAGCAATGGAAACTGCCGGTGCTGGTGGTGCAACTGCACTTTCAACTGACTATAAACTGGATTCAAACTTTGCTAGATCTGCAAGTCTTGCATCTGGTGTAAACTCAGGTACACTCAAGACATCTGCAATCCTTGGAGGTTTTGACCTATTCGAAGATAAGGATCAAGTTGAAGTTGACTTCTTAATTGCTCCTGGCCTTAATGCTGCGGCAGACCAAGCTACAGTTGTTAATGATTTGGTTTCAACTGCTCAATCAACTCGTAAAGATTGTGTTGTTGTTGCTTCACCAAACCGTAATGCAATCGTTGGTGTTACATCAGATGCAACTAAGGTCACAAACACAGTAACAACTGTTGGTTCATTTACTAAATCATCTTACCTTGTGGTTGATAATAACTACCTTAAGGTTTATGATAAGTACAATGATCAATATATTGAAATCCCTGCGGCATCAACAATTGCTGGTATTATGGCATCAACCGACTTTAATCGTGCTCCTTGGTTCTCACCTGCAGGATCTAGACGTGGTCAGATGTTAGGTATTACTGCTCTTAACTACAGCCCAACTAAAGCTCAAAGAGATACTCTTTACAAAGCTGGAGTTAACCCGATTGCAAATATCCCTGGTCAGGGTGCTTTGTTGTTTGGTGATAAAACATTCCTTGGTCGTCCATCGGCATTTGATAGAATCAATGTCAGACGTTTGTTCCTTGTTCTGGAAAGAGCAATCGGACGTGCGGCAGAACAGGTTCTGTTTGAATTTAACGATGAGTTTACAAGAGCTGAATTCGTTAATATTGTAGAGCCAGTGCTTCGCGAAGTACAGGGTAGACGTGGTATCACTGACTTCCGTGTTGTGTGTGATGAAACAAACAATACCGCAGAAGTTATTGACCGTAACGAATTTAAAGCAGATATATTCATTAAGCCTGCACGTTCAATCAACTATGTAACTCTGAGTTTCGTAGCTGTCCGAACTGGTGTGGATTTTGAAGAAGTCGTAGGCACGGTTTAAGGAGATAAAAAATGGCAATTTTAGGAGTAGATGACTTTAAGTCAAAGCTCAGAGGTGGTGGTGCTCGTCCTAATCTATTTAAGGCGACAATTAACTATCCAGGATATGCAGGTGGCGATGCTGAACTGACTTCATTCTTATGTGAATCAGCTCAGTTACCTGGGTCGACTATGGGTACAATTATCGTACCTTTCCGTGGTCGTCAATTAAAAATGGCTGGTGATCGAACATTTGAATCATGGACCGTTACAATTATTAACGATACTGATTTTGATGTTCGTAACGCAATGGAACGTTGGATGAATGGTATCAATGCACATTCAGCTAACACAGGTTTGTCTTCACCAATTTTATATGAAGCAGACTTATTCATTGAGCAATTGGATCGCAATGGTGATAGTATTAAGAAATATACTTTCCGTGGTGCTTTCCCTAATGCAATTAGTCCAATCGATGTTGCTTATTCAGCAAATGATGAGATTGAAAGATTCCAGGTTACTTTCGAGTACCAATACTTCGAATCTCAAGAACCATCGACTACTACTTAAATACATAGTAGAAATGAGGGGCTGGGGAAACCTAGCCCCATTTTCTAGAAAGGAAAGATAATGGCAGCAGAACAAGGAAAAGGTCTCAGATTATTTGGCTTTGAGATCAAGCGTGCAAAAGACGAGGATCCTAAAAAGACTCCGTCCATTGTTCCTGCACGTGACGATGATGGTGCTGGTTATGTTACAGCATCTGGTATGCATTATGGCCAGTATTTAAATATTGATGGTGACGATTCAAAAGATAACCATCAATTAATTATGCAATATCGTGGTGTTGCAATGCATCCAGAAGTGGACATGGCCATTGAAGATATTGTGAATGAATCTATTGATGTTTCTACAAATGATGTATCTGTCGATATTAATCTAGATGGCATTGAAATTAGCGATAGTATTAAAAAACAAATTAAAGAAGAATTTGATAATGTCTATGCCATGCTTAATTTTAATGAGTATGGGCACGATATTTTCCGTAGGTGGTATGTTGACGGCCGATTATATCACCATTTGGTAGTTGACGAAGGTAACCTTAAACAAGGTATTAAAGAAATTCGTCCTATCGATGCATCCAAGATGCGTAAGGTCAAACAAGTTAAAACAAAAATTGACCAAGTAACCGGTGCAAAATTAATTGAAAAAGTAGATGAATATTACATCTATCAAGAAAAGCCAGGTTCACAAAATTCTGGTGTTAAAATGACTGACGATTCTATCAGTTATGTCACATCAGGTCTTTTAAACGAAGACCGCAAAAAGATTGTTTCGTATTTACATAAATCATTAAAAGCAATTAATCAATTACGCATGATGGAAGATGCATTGGTCATCTATCGTCTTGCTCGTGCTCCGGAACGTCGGGTATTCTATATTGATGTTGGTAACCTACCAAAAGGTAAAGCCGAACAATATATGAAAGACATCATGACTCGGTATCGTAATAAACTTGTTTATGATGCCAAGACTGGTGAGATCCGTGACGATCGGAAACATATGTCAATGTTGGAAGACTTCTGGTTACCCCGTAGAGAAGGTGGCCGTGGTACTGAAATATCATCATTACCTGGTGGTGAAAATCTAGGTCAAATTGATGATATTGTTTACTTCCAAAAGAAGATGTACAAATCACTCAATGTTCCATCCAATCGCCTGGAACAAGAATCCCAATTTTCACTTGGTCGCTCATCAGAAATTACTCGTGATGAGTTAAAATTCCAAAAATTTATTGACAGACTACGTAGAAGATTCTCCCATCTTTTCTATGGTATCCTTAGGAAACAATTGATTCTGAAAGGTATTATCACAGAGGAAGATTGGAACGAATGGAAAAATGATATTATCTTTGACTATCAAAAAGATAATCACTTTACAGAATTAAAAGAAGCTGAACTACTCAGAGAGAAGATTCAGACATTGGACCAACTCCAAAATTATGTTGGTGAATTCTTCTCAAAAGAATGGGTACAGAAGAATGTACTCCACTTCTCTGATGAAGAAATTGAAGAAATGAGTAAACAAATACAAGGTGAAATGGGTGCTGGTGCACCGGAAGGAGATGAACAATGAGCGAAGAAACTGAAGTAGTAACAAATCCAATTGAGGATTTGGTTCAAGCAGCAATGGAAAAAGATTACGCAACTGCAAATGAAATCTTTAGTGACATGATGTCAGTAAAGGTAAGCGATGCATTGGATCAAGAAAAGATTGGTATTGCTGGCCAAATTTTTAATGGTGATATACCTGAAGAAGATGACATCGATATTGATGATGATGATTTGGAATTGGACGATGACAAAGATGAAATTTCTGACGAAGATGATGAAGTAGAGAATTAAATTTATATAAATAATTACGGACATTATCAAAAATGATACAGTTTTCAGAATTACGACAAAAAATGCCACCTGGCGAACACGTCATGGATAAAAAGATACAAGGCATTCAAGTCATGATTCATAAACATAAAGGAAAGTTTGACACCTATGTTGATGGTGACAAACTAGATTCCTATAGAACACAAAAGGAAGCAGAGAAAGCTGCGACTCAATTTGTGTCACAATTTAGGAAAATGAAATGAAACTTATTGCAGAATATACAGACCAGAACCTTGAGTTCTTTACCGAAGCCAAAGAAGGTGGTGGTAAGAAATACTCTATTGAGGGAGTATTTGCTCAGGCTGAGGCCAAAAACCGTAACGGTCGGATTTATCCAAGACCTATTATGGAAGCCGCAGTTGGTAAGTATAATGACGAACAAGTTTCAAAAGGTAGAGCAGTAGGTGAATTAAACCATCCAGATGGTCCTACTGTTAACCTTGATAAAGTTTCTCACAAGATCGAATCCCTTAATTGGAAGGGTAACGATATTGTAGGAAAAGCGACTATCTTGGAAACTCCAATGGGTCAAATCGTAAAAGGTTTACTCGATGGCGGTGTCAGGGTTGGCGTTTCAACTCGTGGTATGGGAAGCCTACAGCGTGGTGGCGATGCAATGATGGTCGGTAAAGACTTCATGCTTAATGCCATCGATATCGTACAAGATCCATCTGCTCCAAATGCTTTTGTTAATGGTGTTATGGAAGGCGTAGAATGGATTTGGAATAACGGTATCATTGAAGCTCGGGCAATTGAACAAATGGAGACTGAAATTAAGAAAGCTCCACGGAAAGATCTCTATGAGGTACAGGTTCGTGAGTTTAAGAATTTCCTCTCGTTACTCAAATCAAAATAATAGGAGTCAATATGACTGATCAATACACTGAAGATCAAGACATTGAACTCCATGATGACGAGAACGAAATCATGGAAGCTCAAGGTCACGATCCTAAGAATGCTGAAGCTCAGTCTGTAGCATCTGTTGACAAAGCTGACGATTCTGTTAAGAAGGCCCCTTCTCGTAAGGGTGACCAGACTAAGCAAGATCCAATGCCTAAGACAAAAGCTGGTCTCATCAATGCAATGTACAACAATATGTCTAAAGCGCCTAAAATGAAGCTTCAGGCAATGTACAATGGTATGATGAAGGCTGAAGGTATTGAATGGGACGAAGATGAAGCAATTGCTGAAACATCAAACATTCAATATGAAGCAGACTTTTCACAAGACCTAAGTGCTCTCGTTGAATCAGAAGCTACACTTTCTGAAGAGTTCAAGGAGAAGGCCGAAACAATCTTCGAAGCTGCGATTAAATCTAAGCTTTCAGAAGAAATCGATCGGCTTGAAGCAAAATACGAGGAAGAACTTGCTGAAGAAATTCAGACAACAAAAACTGATCTCGTAGAAAAGGTTGACAGTTACCTCAACTACGTTGTTGAACAATGGATGGAAGACAATCAAGTTGCTATCCAGAATGGCTTAAGAGCAGAAATTGCTGAGAACTTTATGAACAATCTTAAGGATCTGTTCACAGAGTCTTACATTGAAGTTCCTGAGTCTAAGGTTGACCTAGTTGATGATTTGGCAGAAACAGTAGAAGAACTTGAAGAATCTTTGAATGTTACTACTGCTAAAGCTATCGAACTATCTGAAGAATTGGAAGGCTATAAGCGTGACGCGATTATTCGTGAATCAGCTCGTGACCTTGCAGAGACTCAGGTAGAAAAACTTAAGTCACTTGTTGAAGATGTTGATTTTGAAGATGAAGAAACTTTTGCTAGAAAAGTTGCTACAATCAAGGAATCATACTTCACTAAGAAGACTACTGAAACCGTTGACATTACAGATGGAGTTGAAGATGGAGATATTGCTCCAATGACTTCTTCACCAGTAATGGAATCATACCTTTCAGCCATTAAAAAGACCAATAAATAAGGAGTTCCAAAAATGGAATCATATGATCGTCTGATCGAAAAATGGTCTCCGGTTCTTAACGAAGAAACTGCCGGATCAATTAAAGACCATCACAGAAAAGCAGTTACAGCTGCAGTTCTTGAGAACCAAGAGCGTGCATTTGCTGAAGAAGCTGCGCAAAACTCTGGCTTCCTTTCAGAAGCTGCACCAGCTAACAACACTACTTCTGCTGCAAACTGGAACCCTGTTCTGATTGCATTGGTTCGTCGTGCAATGCCTAACTTGATGGCATACGATGTATGTGGTGTTCAACCAATGACTGGACCAACTGGCTTGATCTTCGCTATGAAGTCACGCTACGAAGGTGGTTCTACATCTAACCGTGAAGCTCTCTTCCAAGAAGCTGAGACTAACTTCTCTGGTGACTCTTCTGGTACTCATGACTCTGATAATGCTTCAGGTCTTAATGTTACTAACCTTGACTCTGACTCAACTGCTGATGATGCTCGTTTAACTAACATCTTCGGTGGTGGTATGGCTACAGGTAATGCTGAAGCATTGGGTTCAAGTGGTGGTTCTTCATTCAAGGAAATGGGATTCACTATCGAGAAAGCAACAGTCACTGCTAAGTCACGTGCTCTGAAAGCAGAATACAGCTTAGAATTGGCTCAAGACTTGAAAGCGATTCATGGTCTTGACGCTGAAACTGAGTTGGCAAATATTCTGTCAACTGAGATCTTGGCTGAAATTAACCGTGAAGTTATTCGTACAATCAACTCACAAGCTAAGACTGGTGCTCTCCAGGCTTCAACTGCTGTTAACGGTATCTTTGACTTGTCAACTGATGCTGATGGCCGTTGGTCTGTTGAAAAGTTCAAGGGCATGATCGTTCAAATCGAACGTGAAGCTAACGTAATCGCTAAAGAAACTCGTAGAGGTAAGGGTAACTTCATCATCTGTTCTTCAGATGTTGCTTCTGCTCTTGCTGCTTCTGGTATGCTTGATTACTCTCCTGCAATGTCAACTAACTTGAATGTTGACGACACTGGTAATACATTTGCTGGTGTATTGAACGGCCGTACTCGTGTCTACATTGACCCATATGCTTCTGTTGATTACATCAACGTTGGCTATAAGGGTACAAACCCGTATGACGCTGGTCTGTTCTACTGCCCATACGTCCCATTAACAATGGTTCGTGCGGTTGGAGAAGACACCTTCCAGCCACGTATCGGGTTTAAGACTCGTTACGGTATGGCTTCAAATCCATTCGTTGGTGATACACCTGCTGATGGTTTGGCGGCTGTCAAGACTAACCAATACTACAGAATCTTCCGCGTGGACAACATCCTCGCTTAAGTTCTGCATCGGATTATAACTATAATAATAATCCATTTAGGAAGGACTTCGGTCCTTCCTTTTTTTATGGTATAAATAGAATTATGGCAAATCTTACTACGAATCTTAATTATCTCCAACCTACCAGTTTTAAACTGGTACTTGATCGTCAGAATTATCCTAACCTTGAGTTCTTTTGTCAGAACGTAACACACCCAGGTATGTTACTTAGTGCCGTGGAAGTTCCATTCAGAAAAATTGCTGGCGTACCATTTGCTGGTGAATCACTAACATTTAACGAACTCTCTGCAAATATTATTCTTGACGAAGATATGCAAGGGTATAAAGAAATGTTTAATTGGTTACGCAGAATCTTAGACACAAATCAAGAATCAGCGTTAAATCGTAGTGCCACTAATCCTCCTACATATGCAGATATTACATTGAATATTCTCTCAAGTCATAACAATTCAACAGTACAAATTAAATATTTAGAATGTGTACCAACATCTCTTGGTGATATTCAGTTTGAATCCACATCTACTGGTTCTGACTTTATCACATTTAATGCTTCATTCAGATTTAATTATTTTGAATTGTTTGAAGTTGATTCAACTACAGGCGCGATAAGTAACTCATTCACAGTGACTAATACATAATTGGAGTTTATATTATGAAATCATTAGAAGAGATCCTAGCAGACTGGGCTGAGGATTGTAAAATCAGCGAAATGCATCTTGACGAAACCTCTCGTCTTACTCCCATACTACACGCAAAATATCTTGAGCTTTTATCCAGTTATAAACTCATGTTGAAAAGAGCAGAGTTTAAACAAAAAGAATTACTCAAAGATAAGTGGTTATATTATGAGGGAAAAATGTCTCAAGAAGATATTGATGATCGCGGTTGGTCATATGATCCATATAATGGATTAAATATACGAACCAAGCAAGAGAAAGAATATTATTATGGATCTGATATGGATATTCAAAAGTCTGAAGAAAAAATTGAATATTATAAGACCGTAATTGAAACACTTACAGAAATTATAGATACTTTAAGATGGCGACATCAAACAATAGGAAATATAATTAAGTGGAGACAATTCGAGTCCGGAAATTAAACCATTCGGTTCTAAAAATAGAATGTGATTTTGGTCAGGCTCAGGAACTGAATGAATTCTTTTCATTCTTTGTGCCCGGATATAAGTTCATGCCAGCATTCCGTAACAAGTTATGGGATGGTAAAATCCGTCTGTTTAATGCTAGGACCTATGAGTTACCCGCCGGACTCATCGACCATCTCGAGAAATTTATTGAACAAAGAGGCTATACCATACACGCAGAGCGCACTGAGTATGGTTACCCTGACGATGCTACTCATAACACCAAGGTAGATCCACAAGAGGTAATGGATTTCATTCATAATATTGCACTTCCGTTTCCGATACGTGATTACCAATTTAATGCCGTGTGTCGTGGATTAGAAAAGAAAAGAGCAATTCTATTATCACCAACCGGTTCTGGTAAATCACTTATTATATATGTTTTAATTAGATTCTATTTGGATATGATTAGAGAATCTGAGGATACAAAAGTTCTTATTATCGTCCCTACGACATCTCTTGTTGAACAGATGACAAATGACTTTAAAGATTATGGATATAATAATGTCCATAAGATATACTCAGGCAAGGAAAAGGATACTATAGAATCCATTATTGTATCCACGTGGCAATCCATCTATAAACTGCCAGGCGTATGGTTTGAACAATTTGGTATGGTTATTGGTGACGAGTGCCATGGTTTTAAATCCAAATCGTTGACATCCATTATGAATAAATGTTCTGAGGCTGCGTACCGTTTTGGTACTACTGGCACCCTGGACGGAACACAGACACACGAGCTCGTCTTACAAGGTCTTTTTGGAAAGGTAAATAGAGTTACTACAACACGTGATCTGCAAGACAATGATACTCTTGCCCCATTGGAAATTAGGCGTATTGTGTTAACACATCCAGAAGATGTACGAAAAACATTTGGTAAACAACCGTATCAGGATGAAATAAATTATATTGTTGGATTGGAAAAACGAAATAAGTTTATTCGTAATCTTGCCTTAGAGCAAAAAGGTAATACATTGGTTCTATTCCAATATGTGGAAAAACATGGTAAAGTGTTGTTTGATTTAATTGAGGATAAAGCACACGATGATCGAAAAGTTTTCTTCGTCAGTGGCGCGACTGACACGGCAGACCGAGAAGCGATTAGAAAAATTACAGAAAAGCAATCAGACGCAATCATCGTTGCTTCATTGGGTACTTTCAGCACTGGTATTAATATTCGTAATTTACATAATATTGTTTTTGCTTCTTCATCCAAATCGCAAATTAGAGTCCTCCAATCAATCGGAAGAGGTCTTCGTAAATCAGACGACGGGCGAACAACTCAACTGTACGATATCACGGACGACCTTAGCTGGGGAAACAGACAAAATTACTCTTTATTGCATTCGTTCGAAAGATTGAAAATATATAAGGCAGAAAATTTCATATATAAGACATATAAGGTAGATCTGTGATGGAAATAAAACAATTCAAACTAGCAAATAACGATGAATTAATATGTGAAATTGTTGCTTGGAATAATGATGAAACGGATGATATTATTGTACGGCGCGTTTTAAAAATTGTTGCCATGGAAGATATTGACCAAGGTATGAGATATTATACTCTCAAACCTTGGATGTCATTCGAGGAGGATCCGGATGCGATGCACGCCGTAAGTTCCTACCATATTATTGGATCGTCTAATCCAGGTGAACGAGCAATGTCTTATTATTATGATGTTCTCAAGGAAATGAAAGAATATACAATTGAAGAGATGGTTGACTATGATTATGATTCAAGTGAATCCAGCGTCATTATGTTTGACCCATCTAAACATATCCACTAGGTATACCAACCACCCCAGCGGGACTTAACTATTATATCATATAGACAGTGATCTGTAAACAACTAATTTCATTGATTTACTTTTGTGCAGTTATGTGATATAATGGAACATTATGGAGGTTCTATGTCAAAAAGAGAAAGCATTCATTATGTCAATAATGCTGACTTTTCCCAAGCTGTAGTTGACTATGTTAAATCAGTGAATGAAGCAAAATCAAACGAAGTAAAAATTCCAGTTGTACCAGACTATATAGCGGAATGCTTTTTACGCATTGCCGAGGGTTTGTCTCACAAATCCAATTTTATTCGCTATACATATCGCGAAGAGATGGTCATGGATGCGGTTGAAAATTGCCTCAAAGCTATTGATAATTATAACATAGAAACTGCTACTCGTACAGGGAAACCTAACGCATTTGCATATTTTACTCAAATTTCTTGGTACGCCTTTTTACGAAGGATTAGTAAAGAAAAGAAACAACAGGATATTAAACTTAAATATCTAACAACTGCTGCCATTGAGGATTTTATTGAAACAGATGGTGATGGTGCAGGTATTCAAGAGATCACATCCGTTGTTGATGTGCTTAGAGATAGAATTGAAAAGGTCAAGGTCCAAGATAAGGAGGTTAAAGATTTTGCCAAAGCAGAAAAAGTCAAGAAAAAACGTAGAGTTTATGCTGATTCAGATCTAACGGAATTTTTAGAATGATAGTTGAAATTGAAAAAGATTCTGATGGCGAATCAATATTGCCATTGGGTGAAGATCTTATGGATCAAATGGGTTGGAAGGTAGGTGATACCATCCAATGGATTGATAATGGTGATGGAACTTATAGCATAAAGAAACATGAAAATAGCTCTACTCAATGATACACACTGTGATATTCGTAATGGTTCAGAAATATTCCTAGATAATCAGACTAAATTCTATTCTGATTTATTTTTTCCATACTGTGAAGAACATGGGATCCAACGGATTATCCACCTTGGCGACTACTATGATAATCGACGTACTTTAAACATTAAAGCAATTAATCATAATCGTAAGATATTCTTGGAAGAACTTCGCAAACGTAATATGCGAATGGATATTATTCCAGGCAACCATGATACATTCTATAAAAACACCAATGATCTAAACTCACTCAAAGAGTTACTTGGTCACTATATGAATGAGATTCTGATCATTGAAGAACCTGCCGTCCTGGACTATGATGGATT
>Ga0075476_10001264_pt1 | contig 11823 bp, 11 predicted proteins | sample DEB08_DNA_5_FD_76339 | JGI IMG/M metagenome (GOLD analysis project Ga0075476, IMG submission 76339) | Aqueous microbial communities from the Delaware River and Bay under freshwater to marine salinity gradient to study organic matter... | ecosystem: Environmental > Aquatic > Marine > Coastal ...
GGTGCAAGCAGATTTACCGTACAGTTATATGCAAACTCACATTCTACCGCAACGCCTGGCATATTCCCACTAAGTACAACTGCTCTTCTTAAAGTTTTTGACTTGGCCATTGGTGCGCCAAATAATATCACAGCAAAAACTATTACATGGGGTACTTCAAGCGTTGGTACAAGTCCAAGACTCGCACATGGGTTTACAGCGGGTGCATCTGGAAAGACTGCTGGAGATACCATATCTTCAACTTTCCCAAGATATACAAGTGGCACAATTACAGGCGCTACTATGTCATCCTTTTTCCACACTACAGGAAGCGTTACTCAACAAGTAAATGATGTCTCTCAAGGTACTCCTGTAACAGATTCAAGTTCAGTTGATTACTATAATCTGAATGCTGCTGGCGCAACAGTTTCTGCTGCAAGTCGCATTTATGCTCCTGGCCTATACACAACAGGAACAAAAGCAAAGGTATCTCTGGATACAGATGCAGCATCAAATGGTGTGAATAAAATAGAGTTGGTTACAGGAGAGGGTAACTCTAACGAATTGTTTTTTGTAAAAGATACCTTGACAGCTTCTCCAACAAACGATATATCAAGCGTAACTGTTACTGGATCAGGAACACCTAATTATATCTCTGGTGTTCCATATTATAATTCTGGAGACTCATTGTCAGTAGATGGACTTGTGATTACGAATCTAACTGGCCAGACATATTATAATGGTGACTTCATAACCATAGGTGATACAAATGTAGAAACTGGTTCTGGAACTTCCATATCGGATCAAACATACAGTTATTCTACTGCACTTGCTGCTAATGACAGAAGCAGTGCTATACCAAAAGCTAATCGGACAAGTGTCAATATTGAAGACTTGACTGTAAACATTGGTACAGGAGACAATGCTGTTCGTCTTACCGTTCTTTCTAGAAATATAAATGGAACTGATCAAGACACAATCACATCCCCTATCATCAATGTATTTAATGGTGTAGATGTCATCGATGAAAGTGCAATTGCAGTTTCAGACTCACTAGGTTCTGGACACACTACTGATGGAAAACGTGTAACAGGATTTACTGGAGCAACACCAACAATCAGTGCAAGCACAGACTACTATGTTGACAACGCATGGTCCGGCGCAGTAACTGTTGCAGGAACAGACGAAGCAATTATTCGTTATGGGACACTTGAGCATAACACGGTAAACTATTCTTCTGGATATCTTCCTGCTGGCCCTGACTTGAATACTGGTCGATCAGGAACACAATACTTTAGATTTGCATTCAAACGCGCTGGAGTTTCAAACTTTAGAGTTCGTTTAACAGGAAAAGTTTCTGGTTTCTTCATTGCTGCTATTGGGACTGATGCTCAAACTGCATCATCAATAAATGGTTGGCTAAATGCTTCTATTCAGTATGGTGGTTCTGGTATTCCAGGCGGAAATACAGGTGCTGGTGGTAATGGATCAGATGGATGTGCTTTCACAGGTGGTGATAGAATTATTGATGGAACAAGCTACAGCAACCAAACATTCGATTTAACTTTAGGGACAGTCTCAACTTCTGACGCACATAACAACCAAGTCTTAATTTCTATCGCACTAAATAGTGATGACAATCTGACTGCGCTATCCATTGAGGCGACGTAATTATGGCTATTACAGACTCCCAAAAACTTGACTTCCTTTGGAAAAAGATTGGTTTCGGTGCAGCGAAAACTGATACCAATGATGCTAAGAAAGCACCAAATGAAGCTATTGCATCACCGCTTATTTTGCGTGGTGATGTCATTTGGGAAGAAGCGAATCAAATCCCTGCTGTCATTCCTACTGCAAATAGTGCATATGTTGGAGTGTATAGTGATGCGCGTTCAACTACAATTGAGACTACAGAAGACAATACTTCTACAACAAGAAGAACTTGGAAGACAGGATTAACAAATTGGGTTCCGACTGAATTTGGTTCTACTTATCAAGTAAAAGTTTATGTTGATGACGCTGGTGAAGCTGCACCACAAACTACAGGAACACAGCTATTTGCTACAGGTTCTGGTAATAATGATGAATGGTATTATGATTATTCTGCTGGTATTCTGCACTTCATTGGAACCAATCTTCCCTCTGGAGTAACAGCAGGAAAAAGTATATACGTCGTAGGTGCAAGGTATATCGGTGCGCTGGGCCTAGGTGGCGCTGGTGCTATTGATGTAACTTTCGACGCTAGCCTCCCCGCATCGAATGGTGCTATTTTTGTATATGATTCAAAGAATGATCAATTCGTTCAAAAGTCTATCTTCAGATTCGATACTGCATTGAACGCATATAGGATTGATGGTGGCGAAGACGGATTTTAATTCATATAAATTTAATAATTATTTTACATACATCGGGCTATATGGTGTTTTTCACAAACATCATATGCTAAATAAAGTTATAAGAAACCTAAAGGAGTACAGTAGTGCCACAGGTAAATTTTCGTGTTGCAACTCTACAAGCTGATGAGATTGCAAACACAGTAATTCAAATTAAACGCTCTCAAAGTACACCAACTCCCGGCAGTCTTGCTAATGGTGAACTAGCGTATTCGTATACATCCAATAAACTTTATATTGGACAAACAAACGCCGCAGCAGATTCTGTTTCTGTTGAATATATTGGTGGTAAACTACTTGTTGAAAAAACAGCAAACTTGGAATCTCTACTTTTAGGTGGAACGACAAGTCCGATTACTATCGGTGGTCTTATCTTTACTACTGGTGGCGATGCTGGTGATGCTGAAAATAAAGTGATGTTTGTTAAGAATTCAAACAGAGTAGAATTTGTTGGAGGAACCGAAGGCCAACTTATGCAGATCGCTGCAAATGGAACACCAACATTCGGCGACTTAAACGGTGGAACTTATTCATAAGGTAATATATTATGTCAACTGAATATGTGTATGATGAACTAGCAATTGAACAAGCTAAACAGGTATTAGAACTGAACGAATCTCTCGTTACTCTTCAAAAAGAAAACTTTCAATTGAGACAGAGCATTAATGAAATAAGTGATAGTGTAGCTGACTTAGAACAAATTCCTGTCCCCCCTTCTGTTATCAAACAAGTGATGTTTATGGAAGCGCAAATTCGTAAACTAGAAGATGAATTGGCCTACTATAAATCTCATGTTACAAAAGACGTTATTATAAATAGACAAAACAAGATGAAGCCTGTCAGAACGGGCGGAATACCTATTCAGAAGAACAAGATAAAATAACAAAAAAGCAAGGAGTGCTAACCCAATGGCATCAATTATTAAACTCAAAAGAAATGCGTCAGCAGGTCAGATTCCCAGTTCCCTTTCAGAAGGTGAACTCGCGGTTAACCTGTTTGATCGTAAACTATATGTTGGTAACTCCACTGGTGTCTCGGCCATTGGTGGTGAAACCTTCAAACTTACCGTAGATGAAGGTACAACAGCCGGTGACGGTGCGTACATCAAACTACTAGGCGAAACCTCTAGCACAACCAACTCCGTCTTTATGCAGGCTGGCGAAGGTATTGACATCACCAAACAAGCTAACGGTTCGCTACTGTTTGCTGGTGAAGATGCATCTGCCTCAAACAAAGGTGTAGCAACATTTAATGCTGCTAACTTTGCTGCTGCTTCTGGTGACATCACAATTAAGGATGGTGGTGTTGCAACTGCTGAAATCCAAGATGCCGCAATTACTGCTGCTAAAGTAGCTGCTGCTGGTCTAACGGCCAACACACTTGCTGCTGGTGCAGTAACACAAGCTAAGATTGCTGACGGTGCAGTCAATGGTGCAAAAGTTCAAGCTAACTCGCTTGGTGCTAACACCTTTGTCGCTAAATCAGTCGGTACTGCTGCAATTGCAGATGCTGCTATCACAGCACCAAAGATCGGCGCTAACGCTCTAACAGCTAATACCTTTGCTGCTAAAGCAGTCGGTACAGCCGCTATTGCTGACGCTGCTGTAGGTCCAGCACAGATTGGCGCAAATGCTCTAACAGCTAACACTTACGGTGGTGGTTCTGTTGGTACAGCCGCTCTTGCAGACGGTGGTGTCTCACAAGCCAAAATCGCTGACGGTGCAATCAATGGTGCAAAAGTAGCTGCTGCATCTCTTGGTGCTAACACTTTTGTCGCTAAATCAGTTGGTACAGCAGCAATTGCTGACGCCGCAGTTGGTGCAGCACAAATTGGTGCTAACGCTCTAACAGCCAACACTTACGCTGCTAAGTCAGTTGGTCAGGCTGCAATCCAAGATGCTGCTATCGGTGCTGCACAAGTCGGTGCTAACGCTCTAACAGCTAACACTATTGCTAATAAAGCAATCGGTACTGCTGCTCTTGCAGACGCTGCTGTAAATGGTGCGAAAGTTGTTGCTAACTCACTTGGTGCAAACACATTTGTTGCTAAGTCGGTTGGTACTGCTGCTGTCGCAGACGCTGCTATCACAGCACCAAAAATTGGAGCAAATGCTCTAACAGCTAATACCTTTGCTGCTAAAGCAGTTGGTACTGCTGCTATTGCTGACGGTGCAATTACTGCTACTCAAGTCGGTGCTGCTGCTCTAACAGCTAACACTTACGGTGCTGGCTCCATCGAAATGGGTGTCAAAACCTTTGGTAACTTTGCTGCAACCATCGCTGGTACTGCTGGCGAGATTTCGGTTGCTAACACAGCCGCTCACGGTGGTGCTTACACCATTGGTCTACCAGATGATGTAACTATCGGTGGCCAGTTGAACATTACTGAAAATGTTGTTGTAACTGGTAACACAAGCATTGGTGGTGATCTAGCTGTCTCTGGTGACTTGAATGTCACTGGCGCACTAACATACCTCTCATCATCGACGGTTCAGATCGATGACGCGATGTTCAAACTTGCTGCGAACAACGCTGCTGACGTATCTGACGCTGGTATTTACCAGAAGTATGTTGTACAAGGTAACTCTGCTGTACAGTTTGCTGGTTACTTCCGTGACGCAAACGACAGTGGTATCTTCAAGTTCTACACAGGCTTGGATGTAGAACCAACAACAACTGTTGATACCGCAGATACTGGCTTCACAATCGCTCAGATTGAAGCAGTTATCGATGGTGGATCGTACTAAATACTACTAAGAACTGATATGGTTGGGGGGTACATACCCCCCGACTATTCTTACTAAAGTATACATCTTCAACAAAGGACCATAGATATGGCATCAGTTGTTAAAATTAAACGCAGTACCGTACAAGGTAAGGCGCCCACTACCTCAGATTTGCAGACAGGCGAAATTGCTGTAAACCTTAGAGACGGTAAAATCTTCTCTAATGATGGTTCAGCGATTGTTGAATTAGGTTCTAATACCGCTACTGCTACTGTAGGTTCTCTCAAGATTGGTAACACCAATCCATACTCATTCCCGACATCTGACGGTAGTAAAGCAGATCAAGTTCTCGTAACTGATGGTGCAGGAACACTAACCTTCTCTGATCAAGGTGGTACTGAAGCCACGGCTAACGCTGCTGGCGCATCCGCTATTACCGTAGATTCATTTGCTAAAGCTGACTTTAGAAGCTGTCAGTATTTTACGCAGATCGTTTCCATTGATGGAATCCAGATGTCACAGCTTCATGTTGTTCATACCTCAAACACAGCATTCGCTGCTGAATTTGGTGTTATTAGAACAACCGCCGGCGGAATCAATCTAGGAACTTTTGATGCTGATACTTCTGGTAGTAATGTAAGATTGAGATACACTCCAGCATCAGGAGTATACTTAGAACAATCCATTTCCGCTAAGAGAGTTACAATCATGTCCGACCGTAATGCTGCATTCGGTGCAGACGGCGACCTTGATCTAAACGTAGACGCTTTCGGAACACTTGACCTATTCACTGCAAACGCACCAAACGGCCTCGACATGGGTTCGGTCGCTTAATTTAATTTTAGGAGAAACTAATGCCAACTATTCTTCAGCTTAGACGCGGAACTACGTCCCAATCAGATGCGTTTACTGGCGCTATCGGTGAGGTTACTGTAGATACCGATAACAATCAACTCAGACTGCATGACGGTTCAACCGCTGGTGGTCATACCATTGGTGCTACTGATACATCATCACTAGTCTCAAAGTCACTTATCGCTAATCAGGTAATGAAGGCCAATCTTCATGTCGATAGTGAAGGTGCTTCATCTGGTGTTCAGATCGCTAACGGTTCAATTCAGATGTTCACCGCTACAGGAAGTCCTTCACAAATTGACTTCTATTGTGAAGTGAGCAACGCTCATTACACAAGACTCCAGTCTGCTGCACACGCAGATTATTCTGGTAACGTGACACTAACACTACCAGTAACAACTGGTACTCTTGCTCTTGATGCTGATGTCAAAGACAGAATGCAAGTCGCAAATACCACAACTCTTATAAACAGTCGTATGCAAACTGCTAATACCATTGCGATGGTAAATGCAAGACTTGGTGCGGCTGCAACTGTCGCTCTTACAGGTGACGTAACTGCATCTGCAACAGCATTTAGTTCAAACGCTGCTTCAATTGCTACAACAATCGCAGCTAATTCTGTTGACGGTAGCAAACTTGCTGACAATATTGTCATCTCAGAAAACCTAACTGTTTCTGGTAACTTGGTTGTATCTGGTACACAGACAACAGTTAACTCAAACGATGTTAATATCGGCGATGCTATCATAACACTCAACTCTGACTTGGGTGGTGGTGTAGCTGCTTCTGAAGATGCTGGTATCACAATCAATCGTGGTTCCGACACAGATGTATCCTTCATCTACGACGAATCAGAAGATCAGTGGTCGCTTGGTTCAGAGCAGCTTGTTTCGGGTGATCTTATCCCTGCTTCAGATAGTGCAGAAGACTTGGGTACAAACGCAGTACGCTGGAGATCAGCATTCGTAGATGCGGCTACCATTACTAACGACTTAGCAGTCGGCGGTGACATTACTGTTACAGGAAACATCAATGCTACAGTTCAAGGTCAAGCTAATACAGCAGCGGCTCTATCAACTGCTCGTGCTATTGCATTGGCCGGTGACGTAACTGGTACAGCAAACTTTGATGGTTCATCTGATATCTCAATCACTGCAACCATTGCAACAAACTCTGTTGCTCTTGGTACAGACACAACTGGTAACTATGTCGGAACAGTAACTGGTGGAACTGGTATTACATCGTCTGGTGCAACATCAGGTGAAGGTATCGCTCATACACTAGAACTAGATGTCGATAGCCTAACTGCTGAAACATCATTCCAGTCTACTGATATAATCGCTGTCTATGATGTGACTGCTGGTGCTATGGTAAAGGGAACCATTGCTAACGTCGCACTTCAGGGCCCAGCGGGTGCAGACGGCGCGACTGGTGCAGACGGCGCGGCTGGTGCAGATGGTGCTGATGGTGGATTTACTACAGATTCAGACGCTCAAGTCAACTCACTTGGTGTCGGTACAGCAGGTTCAACAACAACTGGTGAAATTCGTGCAACGAACAACATCACTGCTTACTACTCAGATGCAAGACTTAAGGACTTTGACGGACATATCGACAACGCAATGGATAAAGTCATGGCGTTGAACGGTTACTACTTCTATGAGAATGCAAAAGCTAAAGAACTTGGATATGATAATGATGCAAGACAAGTCGGTGTAAGCGCACAAGAAGTCGATGCAGTTATGCCTGAAGTTACATCTCCTGCACCAATCAATGGTAACTTTGAAGGTGCTGACTATATGACAGTTTCATATGAAAAACTAGTACCTCTTCTAATCGAAGCTATCAAAGAATTGAAAGCTGAGATTGAAGAACTAAAATCTTAATTGTGCAAGGAGGCACACTAAAATGGCTAATTATACAATTACATCAGTCAACGCTAATAACGTAGCGAAGATTACATTTAGTGATGATAGCTGGACATTTGTTCAACTATATTCAGATACAACAGAAGCTGATCTAGATGATCTAATTCTACGGGTTCTTCCACCACACCTAAGAACAGGTAATGGAACACCATCTTTTGTAACGGCTGGAGCAAGTCGTACAGCAGCAGAAAAACCTACTCCTGCTGATCCTCGTCCCGCGTGGGAGATTGCTAGGCAAGTGGCCTACGGCAGTGCAGAACAACAAATTGAGTTCATCACAGAAAATGGACTTGAAGCATGGCAGACAAGGGTTGCTGAAATCAAAGCTAATAATCCTAAAACATAAAATAAACATATAGGAATAAATAGCTTAAAGGAGACTAAAAATGGCTTTACAATCTAGCGGTGCGATATCACTAACAGATATTAGATCAGAATTTAGTAGCGGTTCTGGTGCTATTTCTTTTTCTGACTTTTATCGTGGCGGAAGCAATGTCAGATCAAAAGCGGGTAATAACAATGCTACAAATCTTGCAGCTAATGTTCCGACAAGCGGTGCAATTGATTTTGCTGATTTCTATGGCACAGAAAAGGGCTTTAGATATACTTATAGTAGTGGAGCAACTAACCAAGACGCATCAAACCTTTTTGGTGATGACTATAGTGTAGACTATCCGAAAGAGATTGTGATCAATTCTGGTGTTGAACTAGGCGCAACTTCTACCTCGCAAGAAGCACTACAGATCGACAGCGGCATGTCTGGAAGTATGACAATCACCAACAACGGCACACTGTCTGGTGCGGGCGGTGCTGCTGGCAGTGCTGGTGGTGATGCTTTTGAAGCTGATGTCTCTTGCACCCTAATCAACAATGGTACTATTCGTGCTGGCGGTGGTGGAGGCGGCTCTGGTGGTTCCGGTGGTGCTGGCGGTACTGGTGGCCAAGGAAGTGAATCATATTCTTATTGGGGCAGTTACACTAGTTATCAAAACAGCCCCTCCTACATTTCTGACAGATATCCTGACAGTTCCACACGATACTGGTATTGGACCGGTAGCCTTGTTGGCACAAGTAATTATTCTACCGACACTATTACTAGTGGTAGTTTTCAGTATAATAAGGGCCCTAGTACCGGCAGTATCCCTGTTGGTCCACAATATCCAGGCGGCGGTGGTTATGTCGTCGTAGGTTATCAAATTCGTAGAAGACAAAACCTGACAGGTTACAATTACTACAATGGTGGTGCTGGAGGTTCCGGTGGCTCTGGTGGTTCTGGTGGTGTGGGTCAAGGCTACAATCAATCTGCTACATCAGGTAGTGGAGGCTCATCAGGTTCTGGTGGTTCTGGTGGTGGAACCAACGCTGGTTCTGGCGGCACAGGCGGCGCCGGCGGTACAGGCGGTACAGGTGGTTCGTTTGGTGCGGCTGGCTCCAGTGGCTCTAGTGGCTCTACAGGAAATTCAGGCGGTAACGGAAACTATACCAATGGTTCTAGTGGTTCTGGTGGTGGTAGCGGTGGTTCTGGTGGCGCACGAGGTAACTATATTCAAGGTATAAGTAATGTTACCTTTACAGACAATGGTACAGTGCAGGGTGGTACAAACTAATTTTTAAGAGAAAAAACACTATTATAGTTATTGACAATTTCTTTGATGATATAGATCAAGTAAATACAGAATTAGAAAATGTCAAACAATGGAATGTTATAAACCATCCAGACAAAAATATTGGTAGCTGGCCTGGATATAGAAGCAATAATTTAGTAACAATGAATCATAACATCGTTGCTTCTTTTTTGAATATTGCTAAAGATTACATAGATGAGAACATGGATTTTGGTTTATACAAGCATACTCGTCTTGAATCTGATATTGATGCAATTCATATTGACAGCCCCGCAGATATATCTGCTCTTGTGTATTTGTCTAATACAAATCTAAATTCTTCTACACGCTTTTATGATAGTATTGGTAATGTATCAGCAGAAGTAAAATTTTTACAAAATCGTGCTGTGTTCTTCACAGCATCAATGCATCATATGTCATTTCGTAATCACGGTGATCATCTTAGTAATGGTAGAACAACTCTTAACTTTTTTGGTAAATACTAAAGAAATAGCAGTGTTCTAAAGATTATAAATAGTTCCAGATATTAAACAATCTGGAACTATTAACATGGCTAACCCTCGCTCAAGAACAGAACTAAAAAAATACTGTCTACGCCGCTTAGGTCATCCAGTAGTTGAGATTAACGTAGATGAAGATCAGATGCAGGATAGGATCGATGATGCTCTAGAGTTTTATCGTGATTATCACTTTGATGGTACAGAAAGAACATTTCTGAAACACCAAGTCACTCAAACTGACATCAATAACGAATACATCTCTATTCCAACTACAATTACTGGTATTGTAAATCTGTTTCCTGTTGGAACAGGCCTAAACTCAAATAATCTATTCAACCTACGTTATCAAATTTCTCTGAACGAGGTTCATGATTGGGCGTCTGGACAATTCCAAAACTATGTTTCTTCTATGGAGCGTATTGCTCTATTGGAAGAAATTTTCGTAGGTAAACAACCACTAAGATTTTCCCGACATATGGACAGACTCCATGTTGACATGGATTGGTCAGAAAGAGTGACTGTTGGTGAATATCTAATCATCGAAGCATATCGTGTAATCGATCCAGACACTTATACGCAAGTATGGGGTGATTACTGGTTGCGTGGATATACCACCCAGCTATTCAAACGCCAATGGGGTGAAAACCTAAAGAAGTTTGAAGGTATGCAACTTCCCGGCGGTTTAACATTCAATGGTCAAACAATTTGGTCAGAAGCGGATGAGGAAATCAAAAGGCTGGAAGAAGAGATTGTATCTAAGTTCTCTATGCCTGTAATGGATATGATCGGATAATGATTAATGGCTACAAACCTATTCTTTAATAATTTTGGACATTCTGGTCAACAGAATCTACTTGAAGACTTAATTGTTGAGTCTATCAAGATATATGGCCATGATGTGATTTACATTCCAAGAACACTGGTAAAAGAAGATTTGCTGTTCGGTGAAGACGTTCTATCTAAGTTCACTAATTCTTATGAAGTAGAAATGTATATCAAGAATGTTGAAGGGTTTGAAGGTGAGGGTGATTTCCTTTCAAAGTTCAATGTTGAAATAAGAGATGAAATTACATTCACTGTATCTAAGAGAAGGTTTGGTGAAGAGGTTGATCTTGGACAACTTATTGCACAAGAAGATGGTGATCAAGCAGTAAGGCCACATGAAGGTGATCTCATTTACTTCCCACTTACTGAAGGTCTATTTGAAATCAAGTTCGTTGAAGATGAATCTGTATTTTACCAAATGGGTGAGTTGCAGATGTATGATCTAAAATGTGAGTTGTTTGAATACTCACATGAGGAACTTAACACAGGTATCGCATCTATCGATGAAATTCAAACTCTCAACTCTGCTGTTATGGAAGACTTCCAACTCCTAGCAGAAAATGGTGATGTGTTTGTATTTGAGAGTGGGGATGGTATCGTCACTGAAGATTATAGAGTGGATTCAATTCGTACTACAGCGAATAATGAATTCCTTCAGACAGAATCTTCATCATCTGGTTCTCTTGGAGACTTCCTTGACTTTTCAGAACAGAATCCATTTAGTGAAGGGAGTGATTGGTAATGTTTGGTCAAGTCGATTATCATAGTGCTATCCGCAAATATATCATCATGTTTGGTAACATGTTCAATGATATTGATGTTGTTCGTTTTAACACTGCGGGTAATGCTGTACAAACTATCCGCGTACCAATTGCTTATGGCCCAAAAGAAAAGTTTCTTGCTAGACTTAGACAAGACCCTGATATATCTCCTAGTGTTTCTACAACGCTACCAAGACTATCATTTGAGATTACAGGATTCAACTATGATCC
>Ga0075476_10001265_pt1 | contig 11823 bp, 9 predicted proteins | sample DEB08_DNA_5_FD_76339 | JGI IMG/M metagenome (GOLD analysis project Ga0075476, IMG submission 76339) | Aqueous microbial communities from the Delaware River and Bay under freshwater to marine salinity gradient to study organic matter... | ecosystem: Environmental > Aquatic > Marine > Coastal ...
TTTCAATACAAATACCAATCCAGATAGAGTTAATTCTTTATCAGCACTACAAAATAATCAAAATGTCTTTATTTTTAGAAGATCATCTCACAAAGAATATATGTCTGAATTATCCAAGTATAAATTTTCACTATGTCCACCTGGTAATGGAATAGATACACATAGAATATGGGAATCTTTACTTGTCAAAACATTGCCAATAGTAAAAAAGTCTAATTTTTCAGACAATCTTGAATTAATGTCTGTTCCTTTAGTTGCTATAGAAGATTGGGAGGAAATTGCAAATATTAGTTCTGATGATATAAATAAGTTATATCAAAAACATATTGATAAGTTAGAAAATATTGAAATAATGAAACTTAAATTTTGGATTGATAAATTTAAAGAACAGAATAAGAATTTTAAAATCAATGACTAGAAAATGTTATGAAAAAAGACAATAAAAAATCTTTTGTAATATTTGTGAAAACCTATTTATTGATATTTATAAAGTTTTTTCAAAATGGCTACTTTACTTTTATAGATATTATTTATCTAGCCTATTTAATTTTAAATTTAAAAAACTCTAAAGAAGCAAAAAACAAAACGATAACAATTGTTACTGCTGCTGATAAAAGTCACTACGAAAGTGTAAAGCAGCTTGTTTCCTCAGTTCAAAAAACAAATAAAGAAGTGGTTGTTTATTTTTATGATCTCGAAATAGATTCAGAGTTCAAAATTGAAGAAATAAAATATAAAAATTTTGTTTACAGAAAGTTTGACTTTTCGAACTATCCTTCTTTCTTTTCAAAAAAATATTTTAGTGAATATGATAATAGTCACAAGTTAGGATACTACGCATGGAAAGGTGTAGTTGTTAACAAGGTTGCAAATGAGATTGATGGAATATTAATTTGGTGTGATGCTGGCAATGTTTTTAAGAAAAAACTTTCATTAGTAAAAAAACTTGTAAACAAGAAAAAGTTTTATTCACCAATTAGTTCAAATAGAATTGTTGACTGGACATATCCAACACTCATAAAAGATTTAAATTTATCAGATGATTTGCTCAAAAAAAGAAATTTATGGAGTTGTTTTGTTTGTTTTGATCTCACTTCACAGCTTGGAAGAAAAATGGCTAACTACTGGAGTGAATGGTCACAAAAACAAAATCTAATAGCACCTATTGGTAGTAATCGTTTTAATCATAGACAAGATCAAACATTGATTACTTTACTGTACTACAAGTTAATAAATCAAAAACTTGTACCAAAAACATATAAAATTTTTGGACTTAGATTTCAGCAAGACATCGAAATCCAACCTAAGAATTGTAAAAATATATTGTAAATTTAATTTGTAAGCATGTGATAGAATTTAATTAATTGAACAATTTCGGTAATTATGATTTATAGAATTTTTGGTTTTGACTACGTTTTTAATTTGCAATTTTTCCAATTGATGTTTTTGTGTGCAATTTTAGGTTTAATTTCAAAATATTTAATACAGATAGTAAACAATGAATATTTTGTTGTTGGTTTAAATCAAGTATTAGTCTTTACACTGTTACCAGTTACAGGTTTTATTATTACCTCAGTCATATCTAATAATATTGCCCTTTCTCTTGGTATGGTTGGTGCTTTGTCAATTGTTAGATTTAGAACTCCCGTGAAAAATCCACTGGAACTAGTAATATACTTCTATTTAATTACACTAGGGATTGTTACCAGTGTAGATCCAAGCATATCTATTAATTTTTCAATATTTTTTGCATTATCAACTGTTGGAGTTGAAATATATAAGTTTTTATCTGAAAAGTTTCTTCCAAAGAGAAATGTAAATAATCAATTTAGTCACTATCTCAGAATAAATTTATTGAAAGATGATGAAGGTTTTGATAAATCTAAAAACTTAATTCATAAATCTTTTGATAATGAAAGTTTTATCTACACTATGGGTTTTTCTGATTATCAAAAAGTAGAGAAAACTATTTTGACAATACCTAAAGAAAATATCATCACATACAGCATTGACGTTTCAAATCAGTAATTTTTTAAAAGCATTAATTATTCTTTTTCTAATTTTTATATTTCTATTTCAAAATTTAGGTCAAATTACAGGTGAAATTGAAATGAATAATGATAAGAATCAGAATACATTTGCTGACTTTATTCCAGACGAAATAGAACCATATTGTGATGGTTCTGAACACAGCCAATTGATTGAAATGACTCTAAATAATATAAAAAATATTGAAATTAATTTTAAAAATAAAGCTTCTTGGTACGAGAATTTCGTAAATGCATATATTGACGATCCTGAAATTATATTAGATAAATACAAAAATAGATTTGACGCTCAAGTTGTAGTAAATTTTTCTAAAGATTTTATATGTACATTCAATGCAAAAGTTAGAATCTCAGGTGATTTCAAGGATCATCTTAGGAGCGACATGGCATCCTCACTTGATATTCATCTAAATGATGGAAATATCGAAAATATTACAAAGTTTAAACTTTTTTTACCAGAAACAAGGAGAATGGAAACGGAGTTCATTACTAGCGAAATTGTGCGTGAATTAGGATTTTTAACTCCCCGAACCCATACTGTGATGGTTTCTTTAAATGGTCAGAAAGAAATAAGTTATATTTTTCAAGAAAAAGCTGTAAAAGAATTTTTAGAATTTAATGATTTAAGAGAGGGACCATTATTAGAAACATCTGAAGAGTATTTTTGGCAAAATAGAAAAAAATTAGACTCAGGAATACCAATTGTTTACGGAAAAATTTTAAATTTAAACTGGACTAATCTTTCAAAGCCGAATCAAAAAATTTCACTTGAAGCTTTAGGATCATTTAATCAACTAATTTCTCAATCAGGTGATGGATATCTCATTTATGATCATAAAAATGAACAATTTGAAACACTTAGAAAGTTTGATACAGTCCTATATGCATTAGACGGCAATCATGGTTTAGCTATTCATAATAGAAAATTTTTCTATGATAATTATGCCAAGAACTTAGTACCAGTATATTACGACATAGACTCTCAGATAGTTTCAAGGGATTTAGAGTTTCCAAAATGTAGTGAAAAGTTAAAATATGATTATCAATATACATCGTGTATAAATAATTTTTCAGAAACAGCCCAAAGCATATTAAATGAAATAAATTTTGATTCAAAAATTATTTATGAAAATTTAAAAAATAAAAATATTTTTATAGAATTTGAACTTGTAGATTTAGTTTTAAATAAATTTTTATTAAATTTGAAAAATATTTCATTGATGGGAAATATCAATATTGACTTTGATAAAAAATTTGTGAAAAATTTTCAAAATAATTATTTAGAGTACATCAATACACCGAACATAAATTTTTACTTTTTGGATCTTGATAATAAATCTTATACGCTTTGTGGCTCATATCTAAGCAAGTGTGTACTTAGTGATGTTTTTAATGAGACTGTGAACAATGATATAAAAATTGAACAAAAAATATATCACCTAATAGAGTTTGATTTTAATATAAATAATCAATACACAACATATTATTTGAATGATGATATTTATTTAAGGGATTTTGGTAATTCAAAAATTACTGTTGATAAGATAAACAAAGTATTAAATATAGACGTTGTTGATAGCAAACGTTTTTTAATTACTGGTGAAGGCTTTTTAAGCAATTGGACAATTAATTTAAATGGAAATTTGAATAATGAAATTAGCTCAAACAGGCAAGATGATAATTCATTAACTGGTTGCTTAACTATTTACAATATCAACATTATTGATTTGAATATATTTAGTAGTAATAATAATTGTGAGGATGCCGTTAACCTTTTAAATGTTGCAGGATCATTGAATCAAGTTGAGATAACTAATTCTTATTTTGATGCTTTAGATATAGATTTTTCTACTCTTGAAATCGATTTTATTAATATTAAGAATTCTGGAAATGACTGTTTAGATATTTCATTTAGCGAAATAAATATCAATATAGCAGAAACTATTTTATGTTATGATAAAGCAGTCTCTATTGGAGAAAAATCAATAGTTAACATAAAAGATGTTCTAGTTAATCAGTCAAATATTGGAATAGCAGTAAAAGATTCTTCAGTTTTAAACATTAATTCAGAGCTGAATATCCAAGCTAGTAATTATTGTTTAACAATTTATAATAAGAAAAAAGAATTTGGATCTTCTTACTTATATGTCACAAACTATTTTTGCGAATCTATTTTTGAAAATTTTATACAAAGAGGTAGTGAGGTAATTTTTGGTCAAAGAAGTTAGAAAAGAATACAAGTTAATTGCTACTGAAGCAGAAGTCTCAAATTTTTTAGCACTAAATAAAAAAGATTTAGCAACAATTTATCCAACAAGAAAAGTTAAATCTTTGTATTTTGATACCCTGAATTATGATCTTTATAAAAGATCAAAGTTTATGGATACTGATAGATACAAAATTAGAGTAAGAACGTATTCTTCCGACAAAAACTTATACAAAGAGATTAAATTCAATTTGCAAACCGGTAAAGATAAATATGTTGAAAAACTAAGTTTTGGTAGCTTGAGTGAAATTAAAGAAATAAACTACAAAGGTAAAACATATCTTCCAGCAGCATTTACAGAATACGAAAGAAGTTACTTTTCATTTAAAAGTGCAAGAATCACAATTGATAGGAATATAAAGTTTACGAGCCACCAATTTAGAACTTTATTTAAAAATGTTAAATTTTTTGAAAAAGTTATTGTAGAGTATAAAAACATGCCTGGTCTTAATGAGGTTGAAAAGTACTTAGAAAAAAATCCAGTTTCATTTTCAAAATACAATACTGCTATTGAAAAGTTGTACTTTTATAATGAGAAGTAAAAAAATAACTTTTTTAATCCTCTTTTGTTTTTTTATTTCATGTTCTTCTAGTTTAGTTTTTCCAAAAAATTTAAGCATCAGCATCCCCTCTTGCAATGTTGAATTTAATTCAGAGAATAATGACTTTGGTAATTTATTATCTAATTTATACATAATAGGTCACGCTTATGGTAAACCAGGTGAAGGAAATTTTTTCCCAAACAGATTAATAGACTACTTTGAAGAAAATTTAGATAGAAGTGTTGTTAATTATATTGGATTAACAGGTGACTTTGTCAGAATTCCTAACAAAGAAAGCTTTACTAAAGTAAAGGAATATATCAGTAATAATTTTGATGAATATTTTATAGCAGTCGGGAATCATGAACTTGATGATGGAGATATAGAAGAATATATGATTGAATTTGAAAAAGATTTATTTCTAAAGGAATTTAATAATTTTTCATTGATATCTGCAAACTTTTCAACTTCAAATTGGCTCCCAAAATATGAACAAATTAATCAAATTAATAATTTTTTTAATTCTACAAAAAACCAAAATATTTTAATTTTAAGTCATCAAATATTTTGGTTAGAAGAAGCAAAAGGTAAATTAAAACCGAATTCTGATGACTTATTGAATTCTTCACTTCCAAAAAAATCATTAAGCTGGATAGGTGATTATGAAGCAAAAAATATTATTGTAATTTCAGGAGATCATGGCGCATATGGAGAAAATCCTTATTGTTTAGAGCAAGATAAAAGACTTTTTATTGCAAATGGTATTGGCGATACTAATTTGGATAAAATCCTAAAGATTGAAATACGAGAATTTGGTTTTAAAATAATAGAACAATCACTAAATTGAGTTTTTAAATTTATAATAATTTAAATTAGTATATTATCTGTAATTATCACTTTTTTTATTTAAGAAAAAACTTTATCTAGTACGTTTGATGATGTACTTACTAATTTAAATCCTTATGAAATTATATTAGTAAAAGATGGTTGAACTGACTCTTTTCTTAAAATAGCAAAGCAGTATGAAGTTAAATATAAAAATATTGTATTTTTAAATTCACATCAAACTATATTTAAATTCTTTCCAAGATTAATTTGAGCTACAATAAACTGGACATATTACAAGCAAAAGCCATTACTCACTTTGATTTGAATTACGGCTATATTTTTCTTGTATCTGTAATGTATTTAGTTTTAAATATATTTTTTAATAATAATTTTGGTTAATTCAATTAAAATTAATCTTTGGACTTTGAAACTAAAAAAATATAAAATAGTCAAAATGCATAATTTAAAAAAATTAATTTCGAAAAAATATTTTTATGAATCTCATGCAAGTGAATTAAGTAAATTTATTAGCGATGATATTGAATTTATTAATATTTTTAATTCAGACTCAAATGTACCACGTGAGCTTTTTAAAAATTCATTATTTATTAACAGTGACGATGATTTTGAAAAATATTCCAATGAAAATTTTAGCATCAATCAATATGACTTAATTATACTTTCCAATATTTTTGAATTGAGTGAGGATATTTATAAAACATTAAAAATAGTGAAAAAATATTTGAAGCCTGAAGGCTTATTAATTCTAACTAGTGTTAATCCTATATGGTATAAGGTTTTGAATTTTTTTGGGAAAATTGGATTGATAAATACTTCAGATTTTAAATCATATATAAAGCCTAAAAAAATTCAGAATATTTTACGAGCTGCAAATTATGAAAAAATTAATTGCTATAATCGGTTGCCTATTCCAATTAAAATATTTGGTCTTGGAAAGTTTATAAATTTATTAATAAATTTGCTTTTTCCTTTTTTAAATTTAGGGATAAACAATTACTTAATTTTTTCAAATCAAAAAATAAATCAAATTAAATTATCTAAATCGATAATAATTCCAGCTAAAAATGAAGAAGGAAATTTGGAGGAACTTGTAAACCGAATTCCCAAATTTGATACCGATTATGAATTAGTTATAGTTTGCGGCAAATCTAGAGATAATACATTAGAAAAAGCAAAAAAAATCCAACAGGACATGGCCCATTTGTCTATCAACGTCTTTGAACAATCAAAGAACGGTAAAGCAAATGCTGTTTGGGAAGGACTCGAAGAATGTAAAAATGAAGTAATTTCAATATTAGACTCTGATTTAAGTGTTGATCCGGAAAGATTAATTGATTTTTATGAAATTATTGAAAATGGACAAGCTGATTTTGTAAATGGAACGAGGTTAATTTATAAAATGGAAAAAGGTGCAATGAGATATTTAAATAGAGTTGGAAATGTAGCTTTTCAGTTTCTAATTTCTAAATTAACATCTACCAATCTGACAGACTCTTTATGTGGAACCAAAGTATTTAAAAGAAAAAATATTTCTATTATTAAAAATTGGCAAAACAAAATGAGATTTAAAGATCCATTTTGTGATTTTGATTTAATTTTTTCAGCAGCTTATTTTTCTCAAAAGATTGTTGAGCTCCCTGTTCATTACAGATCTAGAACTTATGGTTCTACAAATATTTCTAGATTCAGAGATGGGTGGAAGTTATTTTTTTATTTTATTAATTCTTATATATTATTTAAAACTAGCTCAAAGTAAATATTTATATTTCAATTTAACTATTTATAATAAATTAAAGAAACATATAATGATATTTAGTGTTGATTATTAAAAAAATTATTGCAGAAGTTTTATATGTCTCAAAACTAACTGGTACAAATAATAAAAAAGTTCTAATTGGTATGTCTGTAATCTTTTCTCAGCTAGCAGCAATTACAGACCTTTCTTTAATAGCAGTATTTTCTTACCTCATAACTGGTGAAAACACCCAAATTTTATTTGTTAATAATTTACTTGATTATTTTTCAGAGAATCAATACTTAATTCTTATTATTGTTTTATCGAGGTTCTTTTTTCAATACTCTCAAAGCATGTTACTTAAACAGTTGGAGTTTAAGGTTGATAAAAATCTTAAAATTTATCTTCTTAAAGAAATTTACGATAAAAGGAATTACTCAGTTGCAGACTCTTATTTTTATATAAATGTCTTAGCTGGTCATGTGTCCTTTTTTTACACAAGCATTGCATCTTTTTTAAATAGTTTATTTCAAATAGGAATATTTTCTTTTTATGTAATTGCTTCTCAGCCAAATTCTTTTTTTGTTTTTTTTATTACTGGAATTGTTTTAGCTATTCCTACTCGAATTCTGATTAAAAAAGCCAGAAGCTATATTCACATTACTTATGAAAAGGGAAAGGAGTCTAATTCAGAAGTTCAGAGAGCAGTTGAGAATATGTTTTTGATAAAAATTCTTAAAAAAGAAAATGAAGAAATTGATAATTTTACAAATACACTAGAAAGTTTCAATCAAAGTATGTTAAAAAACCATAGTTATAGCTTAATCACTGGTTATCTCCCCAGTTTTGTTACATTATTTTTCCTTTCCTCAATATTTGCATTTACAACTTTTCAATCATTTTTAACATTAGATTTTATTGGTGTAACATTAAAATTATTCCAATCCCTAGGTGGCCTTTCTGGCTCTGCTAATAAAATAATTAATTCTCATGTTCATATTGAAAAATTTCATGATCTTGACAAAAATAAATTAGCCAATAAGAAGGAAAATTATGTTTTAACAAATGAAAATAAAATCGAATTTAATAATGTTAACTTTAAGTATTTCAATAGTGATGAAAGTATATTTGAAAATTTAAATTTTAAAATTAATCGAAATTCTCATAATTTAATTCTTGGTCCTAATGGTTCAGGCAAAAGTACTTTAATTGGACTTATTGCAGGTATTTTTTACGCTCAAGAAGGAAAAGTTTTTACATTTTCAGATAAGTTTGGATACATAGGTGCTACTCCATTGATTTTTGAAGCTACATTAAGAGAAAATCTTATTTATGGAAATAGTAAGAAAATTACTGATGACAATCTTAAAAAGTACTTGTTAGATTTGGACACATTTAAAGAAGTATCAAATTATGACTTAAATAGATTAGTTAGTAATAAAACTTTATCTTCCGGGCAAATGCAGAAGATAGCTTTTATAAGAGCATTGGCATCAGATTTAGAAATTCTTCTATTGGATGAAGCAACAGCTAATTTAGATTCAAATTCTAAGAATATGATTTTTAAACTTTTGCAAAAAAATAATCTAACAATAATTAACTCAACTCATGATCCTGATAGTTTTAAAAATATTGATAATGTTATTAGAATTTCAGTAATAGATGGCAAAAGAATAATAAATATAGAACCTTCAAAATGAAAAAATTACTACTTTTAAACACAAAGTACAAAATTTTTGGAGGAGAAGACTCAAATATAGTTGATGAATTAAAAGTTTTAAAAACTAAATATAAAGTAAGTTATTTAGAGTTTGATAACAGTAAAAAATTAAATTTGTTTGATTTAATTTCTTTTATTTTTTCTACAAATTATCAATCAAACAGAATTATTTTGCAAAGAATCGAAGAGTTTAAACCCGATATTATATATATTCACAATACATGGTTCAAAATAGGAACAGGAATTTTTAAAAAGTTGAAGGATTTAGATATTAAAGTCTATTTAAAAATTCATAACTTTAGGTATGATTGTACATCTACTTTTCTTGCAAACAGACATATTTCAAAAGGTCAAATTTGTCCTAAGTGTGGATTTGAAAATAGTAGATTTACATATTTTAACAAATTTTACAAAGAGTCTTATTTGAAGTCTTTTTTGATACTTTTGTATGGAAGATCATATATTAAAATAATTAAATTTTCTAATATAAATTTATTGCTGTTGACAAATTTTCATAAATATTACTTAGAGCAAAATATAAATGATATAAAAAGAGTTTCAGTTTCTTATAATCCAATAGTGTTAAGTGACACAAAAAATAAGTATAATTCTTCTAGCGATTATGTTGTTTATGCAGGAAGATTAACAAAATCTAAAGGCGTATCTGAATTGCTTAAAGTTTGGAAAAACTATAATTATCATCTTAAATTATTAATAATTGGAACTGGGGAAGAATATAGATATTTATATGAAACATTTTCAAGGAATAAAAATATTATTTTTAAAGGTGAACTGAGTAATAAAGAAACACAATATTGGATAAAAAATGCAAGAGCTGTTATTACAACAACAAAAATGTATGAAGGTCAACCAAGACTTCTGTGTGAAGCATCAAGTTTTATGATTCCATCAATTTTTCCAAAATTTGGTGGAATGTCAGAATTTTTTCCTAAAGATTATCCGTATTCTTTTACCCAATCTGATTATGAAGACTTACATAAAAAAATATTATTATTAGATAATGAAGATCTTTTGCTTAATACAAGTAATGAAATTTATGAGTTTATAAATAAAATAAACAACAGCTCTATTAATAAATTTAATGAGGATTTGTGAATCCAAAAGTTTCAATAATAATGTCAGTTTACAATGCTGAGTTATTTGTAGTTAAATCTATTAAGAGTATATTAGATCAGTCTTTTAAAAATTTTGAATTTTTGATAATTGATGATTGTTCGACTGATAATTCTTATGAGATTATGAAGGAAATTAATGATCAAAGAATAAAGATAATTAAAAACAAAAAAAATATTGGACTAACGAAGTCTTTAAACAAATTAATAGATATGTCTAATGCACCTATAATCGCTAGGCAAGATGCAGATGACTTTTCAAAAACCAATAGGATTGAAAAACAATACGATTATTTAATTAAAAAAAATTATGATTTTTGTGTAGCTAGGGCTGAAACTTTAAACTTCAATAAAAAAATACCAGGATTGAGTTATTATTTACCGTACAAAATCATTATGAAATTCAAAAATCCATTTATACATGGAACATTTATGATTAAAAAAAAGGTACTGATTGATATTGGTAAATACGATGAAAATTTTAAGTATGCACAGGATTACAAGTTGATTGCGAGTTTAGTCGATAAGGATGTGAAAATAAAAAAACTGTATGAAGCATTATATGTTTTAAATACTGAAAATAATATTTCCAATATCTATAAAAAAGAACAGCAAATTTACGCCAATAGAGTAAAAAAAATTTTTATTGATTAATATTTTTTACACATCGCTCAACTAAAGATTCGAAATTCAATTTAGGTTTCCAATTTAGTTCGTTCTTTATTAAGCTAGGATTTGAAATTATAGATATTGGATCGTTTTTTCTTAATAAGCTAAGATCTTCTTTTGTATATTTTTCCCAATCAAGCTCATACATATTAAATACTATTTCAACTAAATCTTTAATGGTTTTTGATACTCCAGAGCCTATGACATAGTGAGTATTTTTTCCATAATTGGTTATTTTAAACACAGCTTCAGTTATATCTCCTGAAAAAGACCAGTCTCTTGCAAGATCCAGCCTTCCAATTACTAATTCATTTAATTCGCCTTTTTTGATTTTTTTTACTGTTTGAATTACTTTAGTAAAAAGATAGCCATTTTTTCTAAATTCTGATTCATGGTTAAACATTATTCCAGATTTAATATTCCAATCATATGAAGTTGCTAACTCCAAAACTTTCAAATGATTTAACAACTTTGCTTCCGCATAAGAAGATTTTGGAAAAAAACTACTATCTTCATTTAAAGCTATTTCTAAATTATTACCAAACATTTCTGAAGAAGATGCTTGAAAAAAATTAGGTAGTACTTTTAACTCGAGCGAACAACTTATTAGGTTTGAAAAAATATTAGTAATTTCAAAATAAGTTTTTCCATTATCGTTTAAAGAATCATATACAGAGCTCGGTCCGGTAAAATTATAAATTTCATTAAATTGATAACTTTTAAAAGCATTTTGTATTTCATTTTCATTTAGTAAATCAAGATTTATGATTTGTAAATTATGAAAATTTATTTTTCCTAATGATGAAAGTTTTTTTTGCAATATTTTATTATTAGAGCTTCTTGAAATTCCCACAACATGGT
>Ga0075476_10001279_pt1 | contig 11758 bp, 12 predicted proteins | sample DEB08_DNA_5_FD_76339 | JGI IMG/M metagenome (GOLD analysis project Ga0075476, IMG submission 76339) | Aqueous microbial communities from the Delaware River and Bay under freshwater to marine salinity gradient to study organic matter... | ecosystem: Environmental > Aquatic > Marine > Coastal ...
TGATAAAACTAAATTGCTAGAAGAGGTAATAGATTTTGATTCATTAGACCTAGCAGGCCTTATATCGTACCTAGAGGAAGAAACGAATCTAGATCCGTTTCAAGATGGATTTATTGAATTTGAAAGTATTGAAGAATTAGCAATATTATTCACAGAAAAAAGTAATTAATTAATTTTTTTTATTACTTGAAAAGGATTACCACCAACCATTAGATTTTCACCAACATTTTTAGTAATATTTGAGCCTATACAAATAAAAGAGTGGTCTCCTACACTTATATTGTCACTAAGTACAGAACGAGCTCCAATATAACAATTGCTTCCTATTTCTACAGAACCACATAAAGTTGAAGATGAAGTTATCGTCGTATGCTCCCCAACATAGCAGCCATGTCCAATGTGTACATTGGAGTCAATTTTTACACCTTTTTTAATTATTGTGCTGGATAAAGGTGCTTTATCAATTATTGATAAACTACCAATTTCAACATTGTCTCCAATATATACACTTCCTAAATGAGGAAACCTGATATATTCACCTAATTCATTTTTTACAAAACCAAAACCTTCTGAGCCTATGACAGTTCCAGAACTAATTTTACAATTATTACCAATTGTTGTACCAGACTTGATTATTACATTTTCGCCAATAAAAGTATTTTTTCCTATTTGAATACCTTCTTCTAAGATTGCAGTTTTACTAATTTCACAATTTTCGTTGATAATTATTTCTTTTTCATTTGTAATAAAATCTGCATTAATTAAAAAATTTAAAATTTTAACAAATTCAAATTTAGGATTTAAGCTCTGAACTAGATGCTTACAACTAAGTATTTCACTATCTGAAATAACTATTCCAGGGTGATGTTTAGCTTTACTAGATTTGTCGCTGATATAAAAAGTCAGAGAATCTTGAACATTGTCATCAAATTGTGCAATTTCTTTAATTTCATAATTTGATTCATCATTAAAAATACTTCTTTCAAGAATACTGTTTAAATCTATAGCAAATAAGGACTTAGCTAATTTAATACCCATATTAATATTATAATCAAAATATGCTTTTTAACTTCACATACAATTCTTATCAAGAAACAATAAAAGAATTCATAGAAAATGAATATTATTTTTTAACATTTTCTGAATTTGATAAAAACAAAAACCAAAGAAAAGTTTTAATGAGACACGATATAGATTTAGATATATTACCAGCACTAAATCTAGCTAAATTTGAAAATAAATTAGGAATTAAATCAAGTTACTTTTTTAGAGTAAATGCAAAAAACTATAATATTTTAAGCTTAGCTACGCTAAATTCAATTTATAAAATTAAAGATTTAGGACATGAAATTGGTTTACACCTAGATTTAAATTATTTAAAAAAAGACTCAAAAGAGCTTGAAATAGTAAAAATTATAAAAAACTTCTTAGAATCAAGTTTTAGTGAACAAATCTTTTCGCTTTCAATTCATGAACCTAGTAGGACATCAATGGAAATAGATGAGATTGTTATGAATTATTTAGGTTTTAAATTTAACGCTTATAATGATAAATATTTTAAAAATATCAAATATTTATCTGATAGTGGTGGAAGGTGGAGAGAGGGCCATTTTGGTGAATGGATAAATAAAGAAGACAAATTTCAAATTCTTACCCATCCATTTTGGTGGTATAAAATTCATCCACAAGAAAATTATTAGGATAAGAGGAAATCGTTTTTAGAATAGTTCAATAAGGAAGTAAAAATAATTTAAACAGTATTACCGCCATCAATTTTGATTAGTTGCCCTGTAATACTTGACGCATTATCTGAAAGTAGATACTCTACCATGGAAGATACATCTTTTTTTTCTGCCAATTTCTTAATCGGGGTTCTTCTTAAGATTTGATTTAATTGATGGTCATTTAAGCCACTAGACATATCAGTTTCAATAAAACCTGGCAAAACCGCATTTACTGTTGTACCTGTTCTCCCTAATTCTCTTGCAAGAGAGAGAGTTAATCCGTTTAAACCTGCTTTGGTTGCAGCATACACCGATAAACCATTGAAACCTCTTTTCGAGATTATAGAAGAAATATTTATAATCCTCCCACTGGTCTTGTACTTTATAATATTTCTTGAAAAAAATCGAGACAGTATAATTGCAGATTTTAAATTTACAGAAATCATTTTATCTATTTCTACTTCTGGTAATGTTGCAAGTATACCTTCCCTTACATAACCAGCATTATTAATTAATCCAAAAAATTGTTTGTCTTTTATAGAGTTTAAAAATGGGTCAATACTTTGTTTACTACTAAGATCAACTTTAAAATATTCAACAGAATTGTTTTTTGATATAATTTTTTTTAACTCAGGTGATAATATTCTAGAGCAAACTACCAACTCATAATCCTTTTTAATAAGAGTATTTACAATATCAAGGCCGATTCCTCTACTTGCTCCTGTTAGTAAAATTTTCTTTTTTCTATTCATGAGTTTTTCTAGATTTCTTCATGTTGTTGTTTAAAGTTATTTTATCAACTATCTTATATGTTGCTGGCCTATCATAACGATTTAATTTCTTAATGTAATTGTCTAAAATTTTTATGTTTGAACTACTTGTTTCCCTTAATTTAATTTCAGCAGCAAGAATATAACCAGTGATTGGGTTTTTTTTTGCATAAACCAAAGAATCTTCAACTATATCTAAACTATTTAAAACATTTTCAACACTTGCAATATTTACCTTTCTTCCTGCAACTTTTATAATTTCTGAGCTCCTACCTTTAAATAGAACTCTATCATCTTTAATTTCACATAAATCATTAGAGTTAAACCACTCATCTCCATTTATTAAAATATACAATCTATCATTTATAATTTTTAGATTATATTTTTTAAGATAATTGTAAGGAAAGCCTTCCATCTTGTCAGAAACAGAAAAAACAACACCGGTTTCAGTTGTTGCATAAATATGATTAATTTTAGAATTTGGAAATAAGCTACTTAATTTGTCTAATAATTCTTGATATACAATTTCACCTCCTAAAGTTATATTTTTTAAACTAATAGACTCTAAATCTTTGTTAAAGTTTATTAGCAATTTCCAAAAAGTAGGTGTTCCACTAATTCTGTTTATATTATATTTTTTAATACAAGCATAAAAAGATTTCGGCGTATTGTTTTTAACACTGTAAAGATAGTGTTTATTCATTGCTGCTGTCAAAATAACCTGAACACCAGCATAGGAGTTTGGATTGTATGTCAAAAGCCATTTATCTGAATCATTATTGATATTTCTTATACTGTTAAAAAATTTGTCAGTATCAATATTTACTAACTTTGAATCTCCAGTTGTTCCAGAAGTTGCTAAATATAAAGAATTACAAATAAAATTATTGTTTGTATCTTCAAGATAATTTATTTCGAGTTTAGTATTTAATGAATTTTTAAAATTATTACTATCGCCTAAAACAAGAGAATAGTTCAACAAAGGTATATATGTTATTAAATATAATGTTATTATTGGATTTTTCCCAGCATAATTAAGTACTAAGTTATTAAATTTATTGTTAATTATTGTTTTGTTTATTTTTGATAATTCATCTTTATATTCTTCAAAACTAAAAGTATCAAAAAATAATTTGTTACTGGACAAATAGTTCTGCAAGTTCTGAAATTGTTTCAAATTCTACAAAACCTCCTTCGAATGGATCAAAATCTACAAGTTGTTCAATATACGCAACTAATCCTGCTAATTCCAGAGAGTCAAAGTCTATGATCTCCTCAAGTAATTTTGTACTTTTTGTTAACTCAACTTGAGTTACATTAACTGATTTAATATATGAAATAATTTCATTTACTATTTCTTCCTTATTCATAAAATTTAGACTAGAACATTTTTATTCTTAATCAGTGATAAAATATTAAATTAAGTGGAATATTATACTTTTGTTTTCCCTCTGTACAACAAATCAAATGTAATTGAAAAAACTATTAAGTTATTAAAAACTAAATTCAAGAATTCTGACTTAAATGTTAAGTTCTTATTTGTAGAAAATGGATCAACTGATGATTCATATATTAAACTTTTGTCACTTACTCATGGAGACGAAAGGTTTGAGATTATCAGAACAAATAAAGGATTTGGCATTGCTTTGCGAGAAGGATTGTGCCATGTATACAAAAATAATATTTTGAACAAAGGAACCTTAATTTTTTCAGGAGCAGACTTGCCGTTTGGGTTTTCAGATTTTGATAATTATTTAAATGAAAAACAAAGACAATCATTCGATTTATACATTGGTTCTAAGGCTCACACTGATTCGGTTATAGACAGAAGTTTGTTAAGAAAAGCATTGAGTGTAGGATTTAATAAATTAATAAATTTATTTTTTCAAATTAAACTTGGAGATACGACTGGATCTTTCATTATCAACCTAAATTCAGTGAACATCCCAAAGATACTTCCTCAAAGTAATAATTTTTTTGCTTCAACTGAATTGGTATTAAATTTTATAAATTCTGGATATAAAGTAAAGGAGATACCGATAATATGTGTTGACTCGGACATTGAAAGTTCAGTAAAAATATTTAGTGACTCAATTACGACATTGAAGGATATGATTTATTTCAAAATGAACAAAAAATAGATAGTTAATAGTTTAATTTAATTTTTCTAAAGTAACTCCAAGCTCCGCACCGTTAAAACAGTTCTCACCAATTAGTTTATTTTTTTCAGCTACTTTATTCATGTCGTTAAATAAATCTTTAAAGCTTGCAGTGCTTTTATTATCTAAAAATTTAAAGGAAATAGTTCCATACTTTTTTATGGAATAACCTTTTTTTGTCAGAATTTCTAGCTCACTCAACAAAGTTTCTTGGTCATAGTATCTTTTATGGCCTACTTTTAAATCATTTTCGCTTAATTCATACATGTTCTCAATAAGCCCCATTTGAAGTCCAACTTGTCTATGAAAACTTTCTGCATTAGGTACTACAATATGAATTTTTTTATACCCTGAGAAATTTTCAAGGAATCTCTTAGGTTCCTCAATGTGTTCTAAAACATTAAAGCAAGTTAATGATGAATATTGTGATTTTTCAATATCTAAATCTGAACTATAAATATTTTCATAAATATCTCTAGATTTAGCTATTTTAACCAGATCTTTGTCAGGTTCTAGTAAGTCAATCTTTAACAAGTTTTGTTTACCCGCTACACTCCAAACATTGCCGTCTCCACCACCATAATCAAGAATTTTTTCATTCTTGACAAAATTAAAAAACTTAACTCTATTTAATTGCAGCAGTTTCTCAATTTCACCAAATGATTGCATGCCAATATGCATAAACATATTGTGATTCTACTTTAGTTTTGACAAAAGATTGATTACTTAAAAATTTAAATTAATTATTCTTAAATACTTTTGATGGTTGTGCAATAATTTTAGAGTTATTATCAAAATTTTTAGTAATAATTGAGTTAGCTGATGTCAAGGAATCATTCCCAATAGAAGATCTTTGTAAAAAGTTAGTTCCAATTCCAACAACACTATTATTTCCAATTTTAGAAAAACCTGCAACAACTGAACCCCCTCTAATTTGTGAGTTATCTCCAACAAACACATCGTGACCAATTAAAACGTGAGAATCTATTGCAACATTTGAGTTTATAATTGTATTTAACCCCCATACGCTTCTGTCGATATTGGTAAAGTTTTTAATGAAACTATTTGCACCGATGAAAACTCCTCCATGAATTCCAGAGAGTTGAAGAGTTTCAGAGTTTTCAATCTCAAATCCATAACCACCAATTTTAGCGAAGTCATCTATTATTACATCTTTTGATATAAAGCAATTATCTTCTATAACAACATTGTTTCCAATTTTTACACCATCTTCTATAACAACATTATTACCAATTTTTACATTTTGACCTACAGATATTTTGCTTGAAATTGAAGGGTTTAATAATTCATACTTTCCATTTTTATTAATCCAGTTTATAATTTTTAAAAAATCAGACCTTGGGTTTTTTGAGTAAATTACAGAGTCATCATCTATATTTTCATTGTACAAAATAAAAGAAAATCCCTTTCTTTTCGCAGTGTTGAAATAATCAGAATTACTTGCAAATGTTAAAGTATTTAAATTGGGATCTACATCATCAATCTTTCCTAGAAAATTGATTTTTTTTAAGTCCTTGTACTTTTGAGAAATAATATTTTCCATAATATTTGTATCAAAGTTAGTTAATGGAAAATTCTTTATTGTATTCATTTTTAAAACTTTTTAACTACTTTATTTATAGATTTGTTAATTTGCTCAACATCATGATAATTATTTAGCGATATGGCCACTCCCTCACAGTTGTGCTTATAAAGAGTTATTAATATGTTTTCTAATACCTCATAATCAGCAATTAATACTGGCATGCCGGAACCACTTTTCACTAAATTTTTATTCATTTTATAAAGAGCTCCTTTTTTCGAATCGCTTTTTTTAATAAAATTAGCAAATTCCAGTGCTGCTTCATCACTTGAAATTTTTAGTGTGTTATGGTACTTTCTAATTGCAATTTCAATATCTTCATCAAAAAAAAGAGAAAAAGCAACAAACTGTTTGCTTAATTCTGTTAATTTATTGATCGAAGCATCTGTGATATTATTTGGTAAGGTTGAAAATAGATAATCAACATATTTGTTAGCAAACTTTCTTCCCTCTTCACTAAATGCTGCATTTAACAAAGTAGTCGGAATAAAGTTTTCTAAATTTCTTAATCTGGAGTACTGCATTTCAGAATTTTTGAATTCTTCAACCCACAAACCCATGTTTTTATACCTATTCTCTAATTCTATATTATTTATACCAAAATAATTAAGCTCATCTTCTTTCCATCCCGAAACTAGATTTATTCCATATCTATTTGAAAAAGTTTCATTTAAAAAAACACTACTGTGTGCAATAGCTTGTGGTTTGTATGCAAAAGTGTGAACTGTAGAAAAAATATTTATTCTAGACTGGCTCAATAAAATAGACGCTAAGGAAGTAGTCTCAACAGCATCTCCTGTTAATTTTTCTTTTCCACTACCAATCCACCTTGCTATTGGTAAAAGAAAAAGCTTATCATAATCAATTTTCTCAATTTCTTTTATTAACCATAAGAAGTTTTCGTATTTTGCTTCCCAAAGGGTGTTATCTCTATTGACCATAGAGATTCCATTTGATGCATTAAAAGCGAAATAACCAATTTGCATGTAATAATGATAACCTAGTATGCAAAAAAAAATCTATCGTAAAATTAATCTAGTAACAAAAATTACATCAAATCAAATTTGAGAACTATCAAAATAGAATATACTAAAGGAAAGTATGACAAAAGAAATAATTCCAGTTGCAGACCCTATTCGAGAATTAAAGAAAATTAAAAATTTTAAAAAATTATATTTTGAGGAATTTATGAAAGGGCGTTTTGTCGGTGGAGAAAATATTACATTATTGCAAAATAAATTATCTGAAAAAATAGGCTGCAAATATGTCATAACAACGAACTCAGGAACAGATGCTTTGATTTTATCTATAAATCAACTCAATCTCAAAGAAGGAGATGAAGTCATTGTTCCGTCATTTACATTTTTTGCTACGATAGAAGCAATTTTACATTTTAAACTTAAACCAGTATTTGTTGATATTGACGAAGACAACTTAACTATTGACACCAATTCTTTTTTTGAGAATGTTACAAAAAAAACTAAAGCATTTTTGCCTGTTCATTTATTTGGTAAAGTTTTTTTCAATAAATCAATTCTTGATTATTGTAATGAAAATAAAATAAGAATTGTAGAAGATGTTGCTCAAGCATTTGGTACAAAATTTGAGAATAAATATTTAGGAACCTACGGTGAATTAGGAGCTTTTTCTGTTTTCCCTAGCAAAACACTAGGAGGGATAGGTGACGGCGGGTTCATTGCAACAAACAGCTCAATCCACTTTAGAAACGTATCAAAAATTAAAAATCATGGTCAAGAAAAACTTTATAATCACGAACTCAATGGAGTAAACTCTAGATTAGATTCAATGAATGCTTATACCCTAATCAAGAAGCTAGAGATCTTTGATTTAATTTCTAAAAGTCGAAAAAATTTATATAACTACTTTAGTAAAAATATTAATAATACTAAATTACAACTGCCATCGTTTGGCGAAGATGAAATCCCAAATTATTACTCAATAATTTTGAAAAGCAATAGAAAAAATTTCGTAAATTATTTAAATCAAAAAAAAATTATTACAAATATTTATTATCCAAAACCTATTCACCAACAACCAGCTCTTAAAAATGTTGATTACCTATCTAAGTCCTTAAAAAATTCTGAAAGCATTTCCAAAAAGATTGTTTCTATTCCATTTTTTGCATTTATGAAAAATGACGAAAAGGAACGAATTGTGCATGCTATAAATAAATACAAATAATATGAAAAATGTTTTATTAATTGGACTAGGTAACATAGGCAAAGTTCACTATAAGAATTTATCTAGGTTTAAAAATTACAACATCTATATTTTTGATAAAGATAAAAATCTAACTTCAGAATTTATTAATAGAAAAATTCAAAATGAAACGAAGCTTGAAGAAATTTTGAACAACAACGAAATAGATGCTGCAATTATTGCTTCGCCATCCAAAACCCATGCCGATATATCAAAAATGCTATCAACAAAATCCATTCCTCATTTAATAGAAAAACCTATTTGTTTAAGTAAAAATGACTATTTAACAATTTTAAATACTGCTAAGAAACATGATGTATTTGTAATGTGTGGATTTGTAGAGAGATTTCACGAAAGTATTGTTGTTTTAAAAAATAAAATAAACAAACAGCAAATAATAAATTTTTCGTCAGTAAGAAACTCTATACCTCCTAGTAAAAATAGAGAGCTGGACGATGTTAAATTTGACGTATTAATTCACGATTTAGATTTGTTTTACTTTTTAGTAGAAGATGTAAATTACAAATATTTAAAAATATCTGAAAATAAAAATTTTACCAATGCAAATTACATAGATGATGATACTTCGGCTACATTCACTGCAAACAGAGTATCGCATAAAAAGAGAAGAGAAATAAATATTATTACAAATAAGTATGAATACCATGTGGATCTAATTCAAAATAAAATAATTAAATATAAATATAAATATTACAAAAATTCTGAAAACTTCTCCCAACCTTTTATAAAGACGAATGAGGAAGTTATTTACGTTGACCCTACAGAATCAATTTTTAATGAGCTAGAGTATTTTTTTGATAATATAAAGCTAGGCTTTAAAAATGAGCTTTTTAAATCATATCAATTTTCTCATTATGCACTTTTTAACAAGATATAAAAAATGCTAAGCAATTTGCAAGTTAATAAAACTGTTATGCCGTCACTTATTGGTGTTTCTTTTTTTATATTAGTTATAAGAAATCTTAGGATATATGATTCAGGTTCTACCGTTTTGTTTTATTACTTTTTAATAGCTTTGATTTTAAACTATTACGGTATCTTTAAAAACTATAATTTCTTTTTAAGCTTTTACTATTTAATAAGTTATATATTGTTGATTTACTTTAGGTCACCAGAAATATTTATTTATGGGAGATTTTTTGCAGAAGAGGGAGCAATTCACTGGTCTTATTCTTTAGCTAATGAATATTCAGATATAATTCAACACATCATTCCACCGGGAGGTTATTTCACTTTAAATGTCAATTTAGTAATGATTTTGATAAAATTTTTACCGATAACATACGCCCCTTTTATATCAATATATTTATCTTTTCTAATATCCCTTCTTCCTGCATTTTTTGCTTACAAATATAATATTTTTAAATTAAATGTTCTTGAAAGAAATTATGTATTTGGGATATACATTTTTCTCCAATCGTTGAACTGGTCTGAAGTAGCTTTAAACAGCATCAACTCACAAGTTTATTTAGGTGTCACAGTATTTTTTATTGTTACATTCGGTTTGAAGAGTAAAAATATTTTCTTTAGGATGTTCGAACAGGTAGTACTGATTGTTTCTTTTTTGTCATCATTTTATGCAGTCATTCAGTTCCCAATAATATTTTTAAGGTATACAAAGAAGAAAAGTAATTATATTTTTTTCACACTAATTACATCTTTTTTCACAGCATTTTTTCAGGTGTTAGTTTTTTATTACTCAAAAAAAGTAAATATTTTATATTTTGAAAAAGCTAATGACTTACCTAATTTAGATTATATATTTAACACGTTTGTTGAGTCATTTTTAATAAACCTTGTTTCAATCAAATACTATAAATCCTCTCTCGGAATTGGCTTAATAGTAATAATTCTATTTTTATTTTTTTTCCAGAATGGTATAAAAATAAGTACTTCTTTACTTGTCTTAATTAATTTGCTGCTCCAGCTTTTGCTTGTAGTTTTCGGACAAGCTGATGTTTATTTTTCAGAAAGATATGCCGTTGTTCTGCCTGCTATTGCTTTTACATTTACTTTATTACTTATTAACAAACAATTTAAAAAATACTTTATTTACTTTCTTATATTATTTTTTATGTTGAACGTTGCAAGTTTTACCTTTCATACTTCTAGATTTTTCTCATGTAATGATTCTTGTGTTTTCTGGTCAGATCAAATTAATAATAATACTGTTGAACACTGGCCGATGGGGGGCTATTGGATTACTGAATTAAAAAATCCAAAACCACAACCTTCTAGTTTTCAAATTGATACTTTCAATTTTAACTATGAGAAATATTACAACTTTAAAGTAAGCTATTTATTAGACGATATTTTTAGATAATTTATAGTGGAATATTAAATGACCTCATCCTTACTTGTAACATCATTTTGGGACAATGATTATGATTTGTTACGTTTCTTTAAAAATTTTTATGATGATATATGGAAAAAGCCAGACTTTTTATTTATATGCGGATATTCATCAGATAATGATAAAAGTATAGTTAAATTATTTTCTAAAAAGCTTGCCATCGATTTTAAAAGAAATAGACTCACATACTTTAGATACAATGATAAATTTGCAAGTAATATTAGAGTTTATCACTCAGAAAATTATTATTTAATAACTTATAAGACAATCCAAAATAAAACAGCATTTCAGTGGGATAGGCTTGTAAAAATAATATTGCGTCTAATTTTTATCAAAAAAAAACTATTTGATAAATATCAATTTTACATTACTACTGCCAATGATGATTATTTCTATGTAAAAGACTCTAAAGAGTATTTAAAAAATTATCAAGATACCCCTTCTGAATATGAATATTTTCATACATTAGAATATTTACCTAATGATAATTTTAATATAGAGGACAGTTTTGAGTTTATTTCTCACCCCTATTACTTTATACATAAAGCTGAAAAGCGATTTAACAATTCTAATAGACACCTTTTATGTAGAAAAATTAATTTGAAAGATAAATTATTGCCAGAAGTACATACTACGGTTACAAATTTGTCTAATTTAAATTGTTATAATTTTGAAAAAAACTATTTAGATTTCGATCAATTTGATAGAGTATGCTTTTCAATTGGCTGCTTGGATCTAAACTATTTAATAAATTCAAAAAGCTTTTTACAAGCTTCAACCGCTTCAAAAGGGATTGAAAAGTATAATTATGAAATATCTGAAATAAAAGATAGTTTTTATAAATATCATAAATTAAGCACTAAAGAAATCAGCGAATCCCAAATTTTTAATGCTAACAAGTTAAAAAA
>Ga0075476_10001280_pt1 | contig 11756 bp, 11 predicted proteins | sample DEB08_DNA_5_FD_76339 | JGI IMG/M metagenome (GOLD analysis project Ga0075476, IMG submission 76339) | Aqueous microbial communities from the Delaware River and Bay under freshwater to marine salinity gradient to study organic matter... | ecosystem: Environmental > Aquatic > Marine > Coastal ...
TATTAGATAATTTATTAACAGGAAGCTTAAAAAATATTGAACATCTAATAAATTTACCTAATGTTAAATTTATTGAACACGACGTTCAAAACCATATAGATATTGATGACGAGCTAGACTATATTTTACATTTTGCAAGTGCCGCCTCACCTGTTGCTTATCAAAAGCATCCAATAAATACATTAAAAGCAGGTAGTATTGGAACAATTAATACACTTGGTTTGGCTAAAGCTAAGGAATCCAAATATTTATTAGCATCAACATCAGAAATTTATGGTGACCCGGAAATATCACCTCAGAATGAATCATACTGGGGAAATGTAAATCCTAATGGAGAAAGAAGTATGTATGATGAAGCAAAAAGATTCGCAGAAGCAGCAACAGCGACATATTCAAGAACATATAATATTGAAACTAAAATTGTAAGAATTTTTAACACATATGGTCCAAGGATGCAACTAAACGATGGAAGAGTTGTAACTAACTTTATAACTCAAGCTTTAAATGGAGAAGATATAACAATTTATGGTGATGGAAGTCAAACTAGAAGTTTTTCTTATGTCGACGATACAGTAAACGGAATAATCGCGTTGATGAATTCAAATTATAATGATGTTTTTAATATTGGAAATCCTAATGAAATTACTATTAATGAATTAGCAACTGAAATTATAAAAATTACGAATTCTAATTCTAAAATAATAAACAAAATTTTACCAAAGGATGACCCTAAGCAACGAAAGCCGGATATTTCTAAAGCGATAGAAAAACTTGATTGGATTCCAAAAATTAATTTAGAAACAGGATTAAAGAAGACTATTGACTGGGTTTATTCTGAACTGAAGAATTAATTCTATAAACAATCGAGCTCAAACTTTCTGTCATTACACTTCTTTGTGATTCAGCAATAATTGTTGTTAGAAACTTACTATCAATATTTTTAATTTTGTTTAACTTGTTAGACAATGAATTTTTTTCTAAATTAAACTGTAAAAGATTTATTGATTCTTTAGAAAAATGCTTCGAGTAATCTGAATTTGAATAAAAATTTATAATACCATTAGCAATAGTTTCTAAGACAGATTTATCATAAAAACCCTCATTTGTTGCATTAAAGTGAACATCATAATTTTTCAATATTGAACTTAAATTTTCATGTTTTACTTTACCAATAAATTTAATATTTTTATTAAGACTATATTTATCTACTAAAAATTTCTTATATTCATAATCTTTTGGCGTTAAACAATCTCCAATAATATCTAAAGGCATTTGGTGAAATTCACTAGATAAGAATTCGTCAATAATGAAATCTAAATTTTTGCTTTTTGAAATTCTGCTTAAAATTAAAAATTTAGATATTGAAATGTTATCTCTCATTAAATATAAATTTTCATAATCTATAGCATGACCAATATTTAAAACTTTTTTTGATTTAATTGGAAATGAAGTATTAGATGCTGTTACAACTTTGTCTGAAATAAGAAGAGAAATATATAGAACTAATTTTTTTATAATCCTATCTGGCATTGGATGGGTGTACCAAAGAACATGAAGTATTGATCTTTCTTTACTAAATAACTTTGTAATGATTAGTAATAAGGGAGACATATGTGAGAATACCAAATCGTATTTATTTAAATTTGTTAATTCACTAATAATTTTTCTTAACTTAATTAGCTTTTTTATTTTTCCTACTGAGTTTTTATCACTTAGTCCATAAACATTAACATTGCCTAATTCAATTTCTTCATTTTTATTAAGAGTAATAACATCAACAAATTTGTATTGATATGAGAACTCTTTAATCCAAGAAAAAGTAAAGCCAAGTGAAACATCACTTTTATCTACAGCAATGTTTAACAATAAAATTCTACTATTGTTCATTACTAAATAATTTTAAATAGCTGTCAATTGTAGAATTTATATTGTAGTTTTTATATAAATTATTTTTTGCTTCATTAAGTTTTGATAAAGTCGCAACCTTATTGATTAATATGTTTTCTAATATGTTGTAAAGAATTTTTACATCAAACTTTCCATGATTTAATGGTATTAGTTCAGAATAATTAGGTGATAATATTTCAACTACACCACCAAAATTAGTTGCTAATACATAATTGTTATAATTAATCGCTTCTAAAACTGAGTGAGGAGAACCTTCATATGATGAAGCTTGTATAAAAAAAGTAGCTTCTTTGTAGTATTTTTCTAACTCAAGTTCATCTTTTCTACCCTCTAGAAATATTTGCCCAGATAAATTTAACTTTTGAACTAGGTTTTCTAAATTATTATATTCAGGTCCGTCTCCAACTATTTTTAGTATAAATTTTAAGTCTAAATTTTCATTAATTTTTTTGAATGCATTAATTACTAAATCAATATTTTTGTGTTTAACCAATCTACTTACAATTAAAAAATTATTATTATTATTTACTTCGCTATATTCAGATATAAAAGTTCCATTGTTGATTTTTATAATTTCTCCACTAAATCCTGTATTTTTCACGAAAGATTTTAGGTGATTAGATGGAACGATTATCAAATTTGATGCTTTAATACTTCTATTTCTTAAAAGTTTTAGTAATGAATAGAAAAAATTTACTTTTACTTTTTGAAATTCATCAAATTCAATAAATTTATTATTTTTATTATTATATTTTTCCCATACAGGATCACCCACTATCTTTCTATAAATAGTTTTTTTTAATAAAATATTTGTTATATAAGTTTCTAGCCAAAGTCCATTTACAAAAACAATATCAACGTCTTTTCCTATTTTGTATATAGTCTTAATTGTTTTAAGAAACCTAATTATTTTTAAATAATTACGATTTAATCTATAAACTTTAAAATCATATTCAAAATTATCACTAGTTTTATCGCTATAAGTTACGACACTGACATCATTATTTAGAGCTAACTTTTTACAAATTTCTGGAACAAATCGTGCAGGACCACCGACATCTGGAGGAAAAATTCCAGTAGTTACTAAAATTTTCAAATTAACTTTCTTTTTTAAATTGAATAATTTTATCTAACATAAAATCTATATCTTTTGAAGGGGTTATGCCTGTTAGTGATACAATTTTTTTTATGCCAGGTGTACGTCTCATAGGATCATCAAATTTATTTCCAAAAACTTCTTCGTGAGGGATATAAATTATTTTTGAATTAGATTTAGTTTTTTCAATAATAGTTGTAGCTAAGTCTTTTATTGAAATTTCTTCAGGTTGTCCAATATTAAATATTTCACCATATGGTTCTAATTCACTTAATTTTAATAAGTAGTTTATTACATCGTCCACCCATGTAAATGATCTAGTTTGTTCACCGGAACCATGAATATATATGTCCTCATTTTTAAGAGCAGATTCGATAAATTTTGGGACTACCATACCAAATTTTGAAAGCTGATTTGGACCAATTATATTAAACAATCTGACAATAATTGGATTTAATTTTCCTTCTTCAAATAACGAAAGCGCAATAAACTCATCAATCATTTTCGACGCTGCGTAAGACCATCTTAATTTAGATGTTGGCCCTATTAAACTTCTTGTACTCTCTTCCCATATTTCATCTTGTGAGACACCATAAACTTCTGATGTTGAAGTAATTAAAACGGGAACATTATTTTTTTGGCAAGCTTCTAAAACCTGATGTGTAGCAATTATATTTGTAAGTAAGGATTTACTTAAGTTGTCCATTATATATTGCACACCTACACCAGCTGCTAGATGATAGCAAAAGTTTGCATTTTCAAATAAATCATTAAGATTTTTTATATTCTCAATTTTGTTATTAATAAATTCAACTTTTTTATTATCAATGTGTTTTTTTATATTTTCTTTTGTTCCAGTAGATAAATCATCGATTAAAACTATTTTTTCTACATCGCTTTCCAATAGTTTTGAAAGCAAATTAGATCCTATAAACCCAGCACCACCAGTTAAAATAATTTTTTTCATTTTAAATATAAATGCAATCTTTTAAAAAATCCCTATTTTTTAAATACCAGTCAACTGTAACTTGAATACCATTTTTAATTGTAGTTGATGGTTCCCAATCTAAGATATTTTTAGATTTTTTTAAACTTGGTAAAACTACATCAGGGTCTCGAAAAGCTCTTTCTTGATTTATGATATTTGCATTAATACCCAATGCTGATTCAATCATAGAAATTATATTGTTTAGAGATTCAGTTTGGTTATTTCCAACATTAAGTGTTTGGTTGTTGTTTAAATTTTTTGATAACATTAAATGATTAACTACATCGTCTATGTAAGTAAATGATCTACGTTGCTCACCATCTCCAAAAATTATCACATCTTTTTTTTCTGCTATCCAATGTATAAACCTTAATACAGACATATCCGGTCTACCATAAGGTCCAAACACAGTAAAAAATCTCGTAATTATAGTTTTAGTATCTGAATCAGAGAGAATTATATTTGCAAGTACTTCACCAGATAACTTAGTAGATGCATATACAGAAGGTGGATTAATTTTTTCATCTAAATTTTCTTCCATTTCTTTGTTACCGCTATCTCCATAAATTGAAGAAGTAGAGGCAAGAATTAATCTATCAATATTTTTTTCTTTACAAAAGTTAGCAATATTTACTGTCGCAATAGTGTTGTCTTTTATATAACTCAGTGGGTCTTTAAAACTTTGTCTTACCCCAGCTCTTGCAGCTAAATGAAAAATTGCATCAAATTTAAAATTTTTTAGCGTATTGTTTAAATGTATTTGGTCAGACAAGTCAATGTTGTAAAAATTAAAATTGTTTAATTCATTGAGTTTAGACAATCTGAATTCTTTAAATTTTACATCATAAGCTGTATTGATTGAATCAACTCCTATTACCTGTTTGCCTTCACTTAAGAGACGTTTTGTTAGGTTGAAGCCTATAAAACCAGCAGCACCTGTCACCAAAATTTTGTTATCCATTGATATAATGGTAACAACTATTAACTTTTTTAAACAAAAAGAAAAATTATCTACAGGTAAAAAGGTTTCAACTTTATATAAACTAGTTATTAATGAATTTATTATCAAAAATTTCTATATCTACACTATTTTTTATACCAATAATACCGCACTTAAATATTGTCGAAAATTTTTTACACACCGATGATTTACCGATAATTATATTTGTATTTTTGGCAATTTATGAAATATTAAGAAAGAAAAAACTAATCTTTGATGATAATTTAAAATATTTAATTATTTTTATTATTTACATCACAATTCAGAATTATGTAATAAATAAAACATTTTTAAGTTCTGATTCATTAAGATTTTCCTTTTATCTATTGCTATTTGTTTATGTAGTTAATTTCAAAATTTATATTAATTTCCAAAGACAAATCATCTACTTATTGAGTTTTTTAACCTTATTTTCGATAACTGCATATTTTTTTGAACTTGATTATGGAAGTGATATTTATCAAACATGGAATATTGGATTTAATGAAAGCAATTTAGAGTATCTAAAGGGTAGAATTAACGGATTTCAAGCAGGAGGTCCTAATAGTTTTGCAGACTTAATAACTTTATTAACAATTTATATAATTTTTAAAGTAGATGATAAGAAAGCTATTTTAATTGCTTCAACTTCATTTCTTGCAATATTATTTACGTATTCAAGATTTTCAATAATAGTATTATTTTTATTCGTGTTATATCGAATTTATATGTCAAAATATAAAAAATACATTATTTATTTCGTTATATTATTGCTAATTGTTTCTTATTCTTTTGGATTAATCGAAAGATTCTTAAATGATGATAATGCTGGCATCAGCGATAGAATGTTAATGGTGACCGCATCAATTGAATATTTTTTAGATTTAGATTTACTAGATAAAATTTTTGGAGTTGGAAGTAATCAACTGATATTTTTGTCAGATGAAGTGCTTAACTTTTCAGAGTTCAACAAAAATCCGTATAGCTATGGACCTCATAACTCATATATTTTCTATCTTATTAATTATGGATTTATGGGATTTTCTTTACTCATTTTATTTATTTTCAAATTCATAAAATTAAAAAATTCATCAGAAAGTAGAAAATTTGTTTTAATTAGTTTTTTACTTTTGAATTTTTCTACAGACTTATTTTTCAACCATTCAGTTTCCTGGTTATTTTATTTAATTTTGTTTCATTTTGAAAATAGGGAGAATAAAACATATAAAGTTTAGATATTCTTTATGTACTATTAAGGATGATGAATATTTTAGTAGTTGGCGGCGCAGGTTACGTTGGTGGTGGAATTGTTGATAAACTTCAAGAAAAACATCACGTAACTGTTTATGATTCGTTAATTTATGAAAATGAATTCAGAAAAAATGTTAATTTCATTTATGGCGATATAAGAGACTATTCTAAGTTAAACAATTTACTTAAAAATTACGACGCAGTTGTTTGGCTTGCAGCACTAGTTGGAGACGGAGCATGTTCAATAAATCCAACACTTACTTATGAAATTAACTCAGAATCAGTAAAAAATTTAGTTTCTAATTTTAAAGGAAAAATTATATTTTTTTCAACATGTTCAGTATATGGTGCACAAGAGGGTGTTCTAAATGAAGAATCAGAAGTAAATCCATTATCTGAGTATGCAAAATCCAAATTAGTTGCTGAAGATATTTTAACTAATTCTGATGCAATAATTTTTAGATTAGGAACACTTTTTGGTATTGGTGATGAATTTTCACGTATACGTCTAGATTTAGTTGTCAACGTCCTTGTAACCAAAGCACTAATTGATAAAAAAATGAGTGTTTTTGGAGGTGAGCAGTGGAGACCTTTATTGCATGTAAAAGATGTTGCAAATGCAGTTGATCACACAATAGAGAGTTCTCTAAAAGGAGTTTATAATTTACATTATAAAAATTTTAAAATTTCAGAAATAGCAGATGTAATAAAAGACAAAATCAAAAATGTTGAAATTGTTACTACACCATTACCATTTCAAGATGCTAGAAATTATCAAGTAAGTAGTGAAAAATTAAAATTAGCTTCAAACTTTGAAGCTGAAGTTTCTTTAGAGAAAGGAATTGATGAGGTTTTTAATCTGATTTCTTCAGGAAGGATCAAAGATATTAATAATCCTAGATACTCAAATCAAAATTATTTAAAGACTTTTGGAGTTAGTTAAAATATGAAACCAAAGTTATATTTAAGCGAATCACGTTCTGATCATAGAGGAAAAGTATCTTTTTCAAATGAGTGTGACTTAACAAAAGCTGTTAGGACTTATAAAGTAACTAATGAAAAAATTCGAACAGTTAGAGCATGGCATGGACACAAGCTTGAAGAAAAGTGGATAAGTGTTGAAGAAGGAGAGTTCTTAATTTGTGCAGTAAAAGTAAATGATTTTGAGAAACCAAATAAAAAACAAAAAATTTATAAATTTACAATGACTTCAGATAGTGGAATTTTGCATATCCCTTGTAATTTTGCGAATGGTGCGATGAATTTTACTAAAAAGAATTCTATTAGATATTTTTCTTCTTTGAAACTTGAACAATCAAAAGATGATGATTTTCGTTTTGAATCAAGGTACTGGGATCCGTGGAGCGAGTTTAATCCTAATTTATATGAATAAAATTTTAGTCTTAGGTTCATCAGGAATGCTAGGAAGAATGGTGTCAGAATATTTTTCACAGTTTCCAGAATTTGAACTTTTTCAGACTTTTAGAAAAAATCAAAATAATAAAATAGTAAATAATCATAAATTTGATGCTATGACAGATAGTTTAGAACCTTTAATTGAAAAAATAAAACCTGATTATCTTATAAATTGTATTGGGATTATTAAACCAGAAATCAATGAAAGTAACCAATCTTCAATCAATAGAGCAATAAATATAAATACATATTTTCCTATTAAATTATCAAAATCTGCAAAAAAACATAATTTTAAATATGTACAAATTGGAACCGATTGTGTTTTTTCAGGCTTAGTTGGAAATTATCAAGAAACTTCTCTTCAAGATGCAGCTGATGTTTATGGAAAAACTAAAATAGGGGGAGAGATATATGATAGTTCAAAATATTTATTAAGAAGCAGCATTGTTGGCCCAGAACATGGTCACGGAAAGTCTTTACTTAACTGGTTCTTATCTCAAAACCACCAAACAGTAAATGGATTTATTGACCATAAATGGAATGGAATTACAACACTAAATTTTGCCAAAATTGTTTACGGAATGATTAAACATAATAAATTTATAAACAATTTACAACATATTACTCCTCAAGATGAAGTTTCAAAATATGATTTACTTCTTTATTTTAATAAGTACTTTCAAGCAAACGTAACTATTGAGAGTGTAGATTCCAAAAATCCTGTCAATAGAACTTTAGCCACTATAAACCCTGAATTAAACCAACAATTATGGAATATGGCAGGTTATAGATCTGTTCCAACTATTGAAGAAAATATTAAAGAATTAGCAGAAAGTAATGTAACAAAAAGTATTCTTAATAGCATATGAAAGATATCGCACTAATTTTAGGTATACGGCCAGATGTAATTAGAGCCAGCAAAATTATAAAACTACTAAAACAAAGCAACGAAATTGACTTTGATTTCATATGGTCTGGACAACATTATTCCGAAAATATGAAAGATATTTTTTTTAGTCAGTTGAACACCCCCTTACCTGATTTCGAATTTATTATTGACGTTAAAAATGATGCAACTACTGTCTCCTCAATAATTAGTCAAACCTATAAACATCTAGAAGAAAATAAATATAAAGCAGTTATGTTTTTAGGTGACACTAATACAGTAATGGGCTCAATTGGAGTAGCACAACATAATATTCCAATTATTCATATTGAAGGATGTATGAGATCTTATGATTGGCGAATGCCTGAAGAAAAGTATAGGAAAACTATTGATCATTTATCAGATAGAATATATTCATATCTTCCTTCATACAAACAACAGGGTATTAATGAAGGAATATCAGACAGCATTATCAAAGTTACAGGAAATCCAATTGTAGACATTCTGGAAGAGTTTAAAGAAGTATTTAATACTGGAGAAAGATTTCTAGACAGAAATGTTATTGATTTCATTAGAAATGAAGAATTTATTTTGACAACTTGCCATAGAAGAGAAAACATTTTTGATAAAAAAAGTTTAGAAAATATTGTCAATCTACTAAATCGGGCAGATAAAAAAATAGTTTTTCCGATGGGTTATGCAACTCAGAGACAACTAAAGTCCTTTAATTTAAAATTAAATAAAAATATATTAGTTATTGATCCAATTGGTTATTTAGAATTTATTTATTTACTTAAAAAATGTAACTACTCTATAACTGATTCTGGAACAGTTGTTGAAGAAGCTTGTGTTTTAGGTATTCCCTCAATTCAAATGAGATACAGCACTGAAAGACCTGAGGTTTATGATGTTAGTTCATCCATAAAATTTGATCCAACAAGTAATTATAAATATGATGAAGTTCACTCAAATGTGATTGAGTTAATTAATTCTAAATGGAACCATCCGTTTGGTGATGGAACTGCTTCAAAAATCATAGTTGAGGATATAATCAAACTTTCAAAAGAAAACAGTTTTAATAGACACAATAAAGATGATTATGACTTTGATATTTCAAGATCATTTTTAAAATGAAAAAAACTTTATTTCATTCTCTAACATTTCCTCCAGATACTATTTCAACAGGAATGATAGTTTCAGAAATAGCGGTTGGTTTTAATTCAAAATTTCAAAATGTTGAAGTGTTAGCAAGTTCTCCTCAATATAATATAAAATCTTTTGAAGAGTTCAAGAAGAACAATACTAATTATAAAAATATTAAAGTTCACTATATTGAATCAGACAAAAGAAAATTTACTAATTCAGCACGTTTTTTACAGTGGTTAAGTTTCAATTTAAATTCAATAAAGTTTATTTTTAAACACAGAAAAGATTATGAAAATATATTTATATTTAGTTATCCGCCAACAATGAATTTAGTTTGTATATTTACATCAAAAATTTTAAAAATTAATACAATATATTCACTTTGGGAATTATATCCAGAAATAGCTGAAAAATTAAAAGAACAACCGAACTTTGTGCTTAATAAAATTTTTAAGTTAATTGATAATTTTTGTTTAAAAAGTGTAAACAAAATAGTTGTAAATTCTGATTTATTAAAAGATTATTTAGTTAACAATAGAAATATTGTTAAAAATAAAATAGAAGTGATACACCATTTTTCTCCTTATAAAAAAAGTGACTATTTTTCGAATCTTGCGTTAAGAAAAATTTTTTACGCAGGAAACACAGGTAAACCTCAAAACTTAAATTCATTCATTAAATTTTTTAATAAAAATTTTCCTAAGGATTGGGACTTTCAATTATACGGAGCAGGGAAAGAATTTAATAATCTATTGAAAAATTCAAATAAAAATATTTTTATCAATGAATATTTATCTAGGCATGAATTAGAAGATGTAACAAAAGACATCCCTTTTGCTCTAATTTGCCTAGATTACGAAATCACAATTGAAGGATTTCCAGGAAAAACATTTGATTATTTAAATATGAATAAAATTCTAATTAATTTTTCTAATCCAAACTCTGCAGTTAGTGAATTAATTAAAGACAATGGCATAGGTTTCAATATTGATTTAGAAAAACCAGATGAATTTTTTCTAACTCTTGAAGAAATGCAGAACCCTAAAAAATTAAATGAAATTCTACATAATATTAATAAATTTCAGGAAGTAGTTTCTAACAAAGAAATTGTAAGTAAAAAATATATTAGTTTAATTAGCACCACGTCTTGACAGAACTAATTTAGTAGTTTTTAGTAATATTTTTAAGTCAAAAAAAAATGATTTATTGTCGACATACTTTAAATCCCAGTAGAGTCTTTCCTGTAGACTTAAATCAAGCCTTCCTTGAATCTGGGCTAATCCAGTTATACCTGGTTTTACTGTGTGTCTTTTAACACTATATTCACCATATAATTCTGATTCATATAATACTAAAGGCCGTGGACCAATAAACGACATTTGTCCAAATAGTACATTTAATATGTTAGGTAATTCATCAAGTGAAGATTTTCTCAAATACCCACCAATTTTAGTAATTCTATCGTCATTCTCTAACCTAATCGGCTTAGAAGGTGTTAAGGAAGGTTTAATTAATTTACTATCAGAAATCTTTTTCATATGCACTTCATGAATGTTTTGATTATTAGAGTTAACCATTGTTCTAAATTTTATTAATTTGAAAGTATTTCCATTTTTACCAACTCTAGATTGTGTATAAAAAACAGGTTTACCTTGAAAAATAAGCAATATTAAAGAAATAATAGGAAACAGAATGAAAAATATTGGTAATGTCAACACCAGAATTAAGAAATCTAAAAGTAGTTTCATAGTATTAACTTTAAACAATTTAAATATTTCTTCTTTAAATATTAATTTAACATTAGAGTTAAATTGTGTGTGGTATAGCTGGAATTTTAAGCTTAAGTAATTCCAAAATTGATACTTCTGTAGTTGAAAATATAAAGAAATCTTTAGAGCACAGAGGTCCGGATCATTCAACTTATAAGTTTATAAATGATAGAGTCTGTTTGATACACACAAGACTATCGATTATTGATTTGAATGAAAGATCAAATCAGCCAATGTTGACTACAGATCAAAGATATTCAATAGTATTTAATGGAGAAATCTATAACTATAAAGAAATAAGAAAAGAACTCGAAAAA
>Ga0075476_10001281_pt1 | contig 11748 bp, 13 predicted proteins | sample DEB08_DNA_5_FD_76339 | JGI IMG/M metagenome (GOLD analysis project Ga0075476, IMG submission 76339) | Aqueous microbial communities from the Delaware River and Bay under freshwater to marine salinity gradient to study organic matter... | ecosystem: Environmental > Aquatic > Marine > Coastal ...
CGGTACTCCGGCTCGGGCAGATCCTCGCCCAACCCGATATCGACAACGTGAACGGCTCCCGCGTATCGCGCAGCGGGGTGTAGGAACAGCCCCGGTTTGTAGCAGCCGAACGTCACCGTTACGTCGGCGTCGAAGGCCTCCCCGGGAACACCCCCACTGTCCGCGTCGACACCGCTAGGAAGGTCGACGGCCACCCGAAGCCCACCGGCACTATTCGCCTGTTCCACTACTTGGGCCGCAGACTCACGCAGAGCACCTCCGGCACCGATGCCCACAATCCCGTCGAGGATGAGATCGGCGTCGGTGATCAGAGCTCCAAGATCGAGACCCGCTACGCCTCGGACTCGTCCCCCGGAACGGACGAGTGCTGCGGCACCCTGTCGGTGGAAGGTTTCCGAAAGGCACACAGCGTCTACCGCCATGCCCCGATCAGCCAAATGGGCGGCGGCGAACAGGGCATCGCCTCCGTTGTTCCCAGACCCGACAAGGACAACCACCTGAGCCCCGCCGATGGTCCCGCGCACCTCGCGGACAAGACGAACGCACCGCACCGCAAGACCTCGGGCGGCCGTCTGCATGAGCGAGCCCTCCGGAATCCGAGCCAGCACGTCACGCTCGGCGGCGCGAACCGACTCGACCGAGTAGAGCCCGAACATCACTCCACCGTGACGGACTTCGCGAGATTGCGAGGTTGATCGACATCGTGACCCTTGACGGTCGCCAACTCGCAGGCGAAGACCTGGAGCGGGACAGTCGATACGAGCGGCTGCATCAACGTCGGGGTCTCCGGAACCCTGATGATGTGATCGGCGAATCCAGTGATGGCCTCATCGCCTTCTTCCGCGATCGCGATCACCGACGCGCCACGAGCTCTCACTTCTTGAATATTCGACACGATCTTGTCGTGCAAGACCGCGCGGCCCCGCGGGGAAGGCACCACCACGATCACCGGGATTCCGTCCTCGATCAGAGCGATGGGTCCGTGCTTGAGTTCACCGGCAGGGAAACCCTCCGCGTGCATATAGGCAAGTTCCTTGAGCTTCAACGCACCCTCGAGCGCGACCGGGTAACCAACATGGCGCCCCAGGAACAACACCGACGAAGCGTCGGCGTACTGCTGCGCCAACTTACGCACCGGTTCAACCGTGTCGAGGACGAGATCGACCTTCTGCGGCATGTCGCCTAGCTCCGCCAGGATCGCGCGGATTTCGTCTTCGAACATCGTTCCCCGCGCTTGTGCGAGGTAAAGGCCAACCAGGTACGCGGCAATGATCTGGGTCAAGAAGGCTTTGGTCGACGCCACGGCTATTTCAGGTCCGGCGTAGGTGTACAGGACAGCGTCGGACTCGCGCGGAATAGTCGAACCAACGGTGTTGCAGATAGCGAGGGTCCGAGCGCCCTGGGACTTTGCGTGTCGAAGCGCCATCAGCGTGTCCATCGTTTCGCCCGATTGCGAGATGGCGATCACCAACGAGTCGGGCCCGACGATTGGATCGCGGTACCGAAATTCACTGGCAAGTTCGACATCTACGGGAAGGCGCGTCCAATGTTCGATTGCGTACTTGGCGACCATGCCGGCGTGGGCGGCCGTGCCGCAGGCCACCACAACCACTTTCGTGATGTCGCGTAGCACTGCATCGTCAAGATCTGTCTCGTCCAATTGGATCCGATGGTCAGCGCTGATCCGGCCGCGCAGCGAATCGGCGACCGCTTTCGGCTGTTCGGCAATCTCCTTCAACATGAAGAGGTCGTAGCCACCCTTTTCCGCCGCCGACGCATCCCAGTCGACCGTGTACGGGGTGGCCTGCACCGAATTGCCACTGAAGTCTGTGACTTCCACGCGATCCGCCCGAAGGACGACGATCTGGTCTTGTCCCAACTCGAGTGCATTGCGCGTGTGCTCGACGAAAGCCGCGACATCGCTCGCCAGAAAATTCTCGCCTTCTCCCAACCCGACCACGAGTGGAGAGTTGCGTCGGGCACCGACCACGAGCGTGGGATCGCTGGGATCCATCGCCACGAGAGTGAACGCTCCTTCGAGCCTGTGGCACACCGCCTGCATCGCCCGCGGCAGGTCATCGCCGACCTCAGGTAGCGCCCGGGCCAGGAGATGGGCCACGATCTCGGTGTCCGTCTCCGAAGCGAGGTGGACTCCATCGCTCGCGAGTTCCGCACGTAGCGACGCGAAGTTCTCGATGATGCCGTTGTGGATGACGGCCACCCGTCCGTCCTCGCTGAGGTGCGGGTGCGCATTGTGATCGGTGGGTCCACCGTGAGTGGCCCAGCGGGTATGCCCGATGCCGGTCGTGGATTGCGGAAGGGGATTTTGTCCGATCAACGTCTCGAGGTTGGCGAGTTTGCCCGCCTTCTTGCGGACTTCGAGGTGTCCGTCACTAATCACCGCCACCCCAGCGGAGTCGTACCCGCGGTATTCCAAGCGCCGGAGCCCCGCAACCACAACTTCGAGGGCCTGCTTTTGGCCTACATAGCCGACGATTCCGCACATGCGCGCAAGACTACGCCCGAGGTGACAAGGTAGTGCCGTGCTCACCGTGCGGGTCTCCTGTCCAACAGACCTGAGTCAGCGCTGCGAGCAGATTCTCACGGCCGCCCCCAGCCTCACCGGCCTCGCGAAATTCCCTGGAGCAAGCGCGGATCCCGTCGGTGACGTCTTCGAGGCCCAAGTGGAGCGCGACGCGGTAAACGACCTTGTCGGTGGGCTGATCGAACTCGGAGTCGCGAAGACGGGCACCATTCAGATCGTCAGCTCCGACGCCTGGGTATCCGAACGCGCCCTCAAGGCAGAGCAGATGTCCCCCGACGCCGATAACGTCGTCTGGCCCGAAGTCATCGAGCAGGCGTATGAGCAATCCAAGGTCACGCCGGTTTTTCTCGCCTTCATGACGATGGCAACGCTTCTGGCCGCGATAGCGGTCATCACCGATTCCCCCATCCTCGTGGTCGGTGCGATGGTCCTGGGACCGGAGTTCATGGCCGTGATCGCCATGGGCCTCGCCTTGGTCCGCAAACGCCGGACACTTCTTCACCAGGCCGCCCGAACACTCCTCATCGGCTTCGGTTTCTCGGTCACCGTGACGGTTGCCTTCGTTGCAATCGCACGCGGCATCGGGCTCGCGACCGTGGCCGATGTCAGCGCCGAGCGGCCTGGAGTCTCCTTCATCTACACACCGAATGTGTGGTCCTTGCTCGTCGCGATCATCGCCGCTGCCGCAGGGGTTCTGGCTCTCACCACGGCACAATCGACCGGGATCATCGGTGTCTTCATCTCCGTCACCACGATTCCGGCCTCGGGCAACGTCGCCGTCGGACTCGTCTTTGCCCAGTGGAACCAGGTCGGAGGTAGCGCTCTGCAGTTGGCAATCAACCTGACGGGAATGGCACTGGCTGGTTGGGCCACGCTGGCTCTTCGTCAGAGAATGTCGGAACGAACTAGTCGACAGCTAGCTCAGAACTCACGACGGCGGCTATGGCGCCGGCTAGTCGCTCGGCATCCTCAGCCGTAGGCGCCTCGACCATTACCCGAATCACCGGCTCGGTGCCCGACGGCCGAAGCAGTATTCGACCGCGGCCTGCGAGTTCGGCCTCGGCTTCCGACAAGGCTGCGAGCAGGGTGTCGTTGGTGTCGATCGCGCTCTTGTCCACTCCCCCAACGTTCACCAGAACCTGCGGCAACTTCTCGACCTGAGCAGCCAGTTCCGAGAGGGAGGATCCGGTGCGAGCCATCTCGGCGAGGACATGCAAGGCCGTCAGCACTCCATCACCCGTCGTGGCGTAGTCAGACATCACCACGTGGCCGCTTTGCTCACCACCGAGCACGAAACCGTTGGACCGCATTGCCTCAAGGACGTAGCGATCACCGACCGCCGTCTCGGCAACGGTGATCCCAGCGCCATCCATCGCACGTTTGAAACCGAGGTTCGCCATGACCGTCGTCACCACGGTGTTGCCCTCCAAGCGACCACGGTCACGAAGGGCTGTGGCGAGGATGGCGAGGATGTGATCCCCATCGATGACCGACCCGTCTGCCGCAACGGCAAGGCAGCGATCGGCGTCACCGTCGTGGGCAATGCCGATGTCAGCACCCGCGGCGCGAACGGTCTCGATGAGCGAGCCTAGGTGGGTAGAGCCACAGCCTTCGTTGATGTTCCAGCCATCGGGCGACGCATGGATGGCCGTGACGTCTGCACCAGCCCGAGACATCGCTTCAGGAGCGACCTCAAACGCGGCGCCATTGGCGCAATCCACAATGACCGTGAGTCCGTCGAGTGGAACATCAATAGTGCTGACGAGGAAATCGACGTAACGCGAGGACGCCGTGGTGTCTTGGGTCACCCGGCCGACGTCGGTCCCCACAGGCCTGTCCCACTGTTCGCCGATCCGCTGCTCGATCGAATCTTCGATGTCGTCGGCGAGTTTGTGACCGCCTCGCGCGAAGAACTTGATGCCGTTATCGGGCATTGGATTATGAGACGCGGAGAGCATCACACCGAGATCGGCGTCGAGTTCAGCCGTGAGCCACGCGACCGCAGGAGTTGGCACTACTCCGGCGATCGTGACATCCACACCAGCGCTTGCGAGGCCGGCCACGACGGCAGCCTCAAGGAATTCCCCGCTAGCCCGGGTATCTCGTCCGACCACGGCGCGGGGCCGGTGTCCGGCGAAAGCACCGACGTCACCGAGTACGTGCGCGGCCGCCACCGCAAGATCCACGGCAAGTTCGGCCGTGATGTCGCGGTTAGCGAGGCCACGTACCCCGTCTGTGCCGAAGAGTCGGCCCACAGATGGATCCTCTAGCGCTTGCTGTATTGCGGAGCCTTGCGAGCCTTCTTGAGGCCGTACTTCTTGCGCTCCTTGGCCCGGGGGTCACGAGTGAGGAAGCCGGCCTTCTTCAGTGAAGGTCGGTTGTTCTCCTCGTCGATCGCACTCAACGCACGCGAGATTCCCAACCGGAGCGCACCGGCCTGACCGGAAACACCCCCGCCGTTGATCCGCGCGATGACATCGAAGCGGCCTTCGGCACCGAGGGTGACGAACGGCTCCTTGACTTCCTGCTGGTGAACCTTGTTCGGGAAGTATTCATCAAGCGAACGACCGTTAATGGTCCACTGTCCGGTTCCGGGAACCAGTCGGACTCGCGCGACGGCCTCCTTGCGGCGACCGATCGCCGCGCCCGGAGCCGTGGTGATCTCGCGGGCCACAGGTGCGGACGCGGGAGTTTCGCTGGTGTACTCGGAAGGAATGTCTTCCTCGATGATGTCGACAGTTGCTTCAGACACGGGGTATTCCTCTACTTTCTATCCGCGCTGCTACTGCGCGACCTGGGAGATCTGGAACGGCTGGGGATTCTGCGCGGCATGCGGGTGATCCGCGCCTGTGTAGATCTTGAGCTTCTTCAGCTGCTGACGCCCCAGTTTGTTGTGCGGGAGCATGCCCTTAACAGCCTTCTCGATGGCACGCTCGGGGTTGGACTCGAGGAGTTCCTCGTAGGTCGTGGCCTTGAGGCCGCCGGGGTGCCCGGAGTGGCGGTAGGCGATCTTCTTCTCGCGCTTGGAACCGGTGAGCGCAACCTTGTCGGCATTGATGATCACGACGAAATCGCCGGTGTCGACATGGGGTGCGAATGTTGCCTTGTGCTTGCCGCGCAGGAGCTGGGCGGCGTGGGTGGCAAGACGACCGAGGACTACGTCGGTCGCGTCGATGACGTGCCAGCTACGGGTGATGTCGCTGGACTTGGGACTGTAGGTGCGCACGGGACGCCGCCTTATCTCTCGTCGGGACTGGTTTCTGTGCTCAACCAGGCTGGCTGAGCCGTACTGGACGCCTTCCGGGTGTCCAGGCCGCTCCTTCGGGGGAAGCAAGCAGCAAGGGGAAAGGCTACCGGAGGGGGAATTCCTCTCTAAGCCAGGGTGATCCACACCTTCCTGAGCGGCTCGGTGATGGTCCAGGTCGTCTTGGCCCCCATCGGGAGCAGTCCCACCACACCCGGCGCCAGGTCGATGCGCCCTTCGTCCTCGCAGGTGACGGTTCCGGCTCCCTGAAGGACGACGAACACCTCCTCGACCTCGGTATCGGTGGAAGTCCCAACCGAGTGTTCCCAAACCCCGACTTCCATGTCCCCATGGGTCGCCAGCGCAGCGACAGCGGTCGTCACATCCCCGCTGGAGTTTCTCTCGGCATCAAGGACCTTGTGCTCCAGGGGCACCTCGTGGGAGTTGAGCGAGCGAATCATGGTCCGAGACTAGGTGGGTGGCGCTACGTGGACGGGGAGCGAACGACCCGGGTGCGTCGTTGGCGGTCGGCCCATTCGCCCTCCGGGGGGTAGCCGACTTCCTCAAGGACCAGCGGATGGGGTGGCAGCACGGCTACCCCAGCATCTCGCGATCTCTTCTCCAATGCTTCTCGCGGATAGGAGCGTGGACGTCGCCCCTGTCCGACGGGAATAAGCGCTCCCGCGAGACTGCGGACCATCGAGTGGCAGAAGGCATCGGCTCTGACGTTCATCACCGCAACCCCTAATCCACTGGTCGGATCCAAACGCCTCTCCCAGCGCAATTCCTCGATGGCGCGAATCGTCGTCCCGTGCTCCTTGAGTTTGCAGAAGCTCGTGAAGTCGTGCTCTCCGACAAGATCGGCGGCCGCGTGATTCATGGCGTCGATGTCGAGTTCCGAAGGGAGATCGAGTTGGTATCGACGCTGCATCGGATTTGGTCCACGCGGATCGTCGGAGACCGTATACGAATAACGACGCCACAGTGCCGCAAAACGTGCATCGAATTCGTCGGCTGTCGCCGAGTACTCCACCACTCGAACATCCGCCGGCAAGGCCCTGTTGATTCGGCTAACGGATAATTCGCCCGCGCTGGGGGAATCGAAGTGCGCCACCTGACCACGGGCGTGCACACCTGCATCGGTCCGCCCGGCGCAGGTAAGTTCGACGGGGTGACCGGTCAGGTGCCTCAGCACCACTGCGAGCTCACCTTCGACCGTACGCAGGTCTCGTTGAGCCGCCCACCCGTGGAAATCGGTGCCGTCGTAACTGATGACCAAACGGAAACGAGTGGCCGATCCACTAAGGAAATCGACCACTCGTACTCCTGGATCTCACCCGCTCGGGGCTACTTCGTGTCTTCGCCTTCTTCGGCTGCCTCTTCGGCCGCGACCTCGTCCTGGGTGTCTTCGACGATTGCGTCAGACACCTCCTCGGCTGCTTCTTCTTCAACGACGACTGCGTCGGCGACGACCTTCTCGGCAGACTCGTCTTCGATAACAGTTTCCTCGACGACGACGTCCTCGACGGCGGCTGCCTGCTCCTCCTCACGCTCCTTCGCTGCGCGCTTGGTGGCACCCGTGGCCTCCGCAACAACCTGCTCAAGCATTGGCTCGACCAGTTCGATGACTGCCATGGGAGCGTTATCGCCCTTGCGTGCACCGATCTTGGTGATGCGCGTGTAGCCGCCCGGCCGTCCCGCGTACTGCGGACCGATCTCGGTAAACAGCGTGTGTACCACCGACTTGTCACGGACGACGGTCATCACCTTGCGGCGCGCTGCAAGATCGCCGCGCTTGGCGAAAGTGATGAGCCGCTCGGCCAGCGGACGCAGCCGCTTGGCCTTCGCCTCGGTGGTGGTGATCTTGCCGTGTTCGAAAAGGGCCGTGGCGAGGTTGGCCAGCATCAGCCGCTCATGCGCCGGACCACCGCCGAGACGGGGACCCTTGGTTGGCGTAGGCATTGTGTTCTCCTTGTTGCTTTCCTAGCGGATGGTCTCTCGAACCCGCCGCTCTAGAGCTGCTCGTCCTCGGCGTAGGCGAAATCGTCGCCCTCGGGTGTCTCATCGGAATCGAAGGTGTCGTCGCCATCTTCATCGGCGAAGTACACAGCGGCGCCTGGGTCGAATCCAGGGGGGCTGTCCTTGAGGACCAGACCGAGTCCCACCAACTTGACCTTGACCTCGTCAATGGACTTCTGGCCGAAGTTGCGGATATCGAGCAGATCGGCTTCGCTCCGCGTGATCAGTTCACCGACGGTGTGAATGCCCTCACGCTTGAGACAGTTGTAAGAGCGAACCGTCATGTCGAGCTGCTCGATCGGAGTGCTCAACTGCTCTGCAACGAAGGCATCGGTCGGTGACGGGCCGATGTCGATGCCCTCAGCGTCGACATTCAACTCACGGGCGAGACCGAACAGTTCGACCAGAGTGTGGCCGGCCGAAGCCACCGCATCGCGGGGGCGGATGCTCGACTTGGTCTCGACATCGAGAACCAGCTTGTCGAAGTCAGTGCGCTGCTCAACACGAGTCGCCTCGACCTTGTAACTGACCTTCATGACCGGGGAGTAGATCGAATCCACCGGAATACGTCCAATCTCCTGACCGGGCTGCTTGTTCATGGTCGACGGGACGTAACCGCGACCACGCTCGACCACGAGTTCGATCTCCAGTTTGCCCTTGGCGTTCAGTGTGGCGAGGTGCAGATCGGGGTTATGGACCTCGACCCCCGCCGGCGGCTGGATGTCAGCAGCCGTGACGGCGCCGGGACCCTGCTTTCGGACGTACATCACCACGGGCTCGTCGTGCTCCGACGAGACCACGATCTGCTTGAGGTTCAAGATCATCTCGGTGACGTCTTCGGTAACACCTTCGAGCGTGCTGAACTCGTGCAGCACACCGTCGATGCGGATGCTGGTGATTGCAGCTCCCGGAATTGACGAGAGCAGCGTGCGACGCATCGAGTTTCCGAGGGTGTAACCGAAGCCGGGCTCGAGTGGCTCGAGCACGAAGCGGGAACGGAACTCGCTGATCGGTTCCTCGGTGAGGATGGGGCGTTGACTGATGAGCACTGTGTCTTTTCCTTCCGGCGACGACCGCTATATGACGTCGCTTGTTTGACGATTCCTCGACCCGCGGCCAGGCCGAGGAGGTGCTTACTTCGAGTAGAGCTCGACGATGAGCTGTTCTTGGACCGGGGTGTCGATGACCTCACGCTCGGGGAGCGAGTGCACGATGATGCGCATTTTCGAGGGAACGACCTCAAGCCACGCCGGAACGGGGCGTTCACCCATCTCAGCGTGGGCAACAATGAACGGGGTCATCTCCTTCGAAGACTGCTTCACCTCGATGATGTCGTTGGGCGAGACACGGTAGGACGGAATGTCCACCTTCTTGCCGTTGACCGTGAAGTGGCCGTGGTTCACCAACTGGCGCGCCATGTCGCGCGACTTGGCCAGGCCAGCTCGGAATACCACGTTGTCGAGGCGAGACTCGAGGATGCGAAGCAGGTTGTCGCCGGTCTTGCCAGCCTGACGGTTGGCCTCGGCGTAGTAGTTGCTGAACTGCTTCTCGAGGACACCGTAGATGCGCACAGCCTTCTGCTTTTCGCGTAGCTGCAGCAGGTACTCGCTCTCCTTGGAACGACCGCGGCCATGCTGGCCGGGTGGGTAGGGGCGCTTCTCGAAGGGGCACTTCGGAGACTCGCACTTGCTCCCCTTGAGGAACAACTTCATCTTCTCGCGGCGGCAGCGCTTGCAGTCTGCGTCGGTGTAACGCGCCATAGCTCTTGACTCTCCTCTTTCCTACGCGCGATCAGACGCGGCGGCGCTTGGGGGGACGGGTGCCGTTGAAGGGCACGGGGGTGACGTCGGAAATCGAGCCGACCTCAAGGCCGGTCGCCTGCAGGGAACGAATCGCGGTCTCACGGCCGGAACCGGGACCCTTGACGAAGACGTCGACCTTGCGCATGCCGTGCTCCATCGCTCGGCGAGCCGCGGCCTCCGCGGCAAGCTGCGCAGCGAACGGCGTGGACTTACGGCTTCCCTTGAAGCCGACCTGTCCAGCGGACGCCCAGGAGATCACCGCACCGGTGGGGTCGGTAATCGAGACAATGGTGTTGTTGAACGTGCTCTTGATGTGTGCGTGGCCGTGGGCCACGTTCTTCTTCTCCTTGCGGCGCACCTTCTTGGCGCCGGCAGTCTTGGGGGGCATGTATGCCTACTTCCTTCGAATTTCCGTGGACGTATTGATCGGGGATGACCGAGGCGAATGCCCTAGGCCTTCTTCTTACCGGCGACGGTCTTGCGCGGACCCTTGCGGGTGCGAGCGTTGGTGTGTGTGCGCTGGCCATGGACGGGCAGACCCTTGCGGTGCCGCAGACCCTGGTAGCAGCCGATCTCGACCTTGCGGCGGATATCCGCGGCCACTTCACGACGCAGGTCGCCTTCGACCTTGAGGTTGGCCTCGATCCAATCGCGGAGGGCGAGGGTTTGGTCGTCGGTGAGATCCTTGGACTTCATGTTCGGATCGATACCGGTGGCCTCGAGTGCCTTGGCGGCCTGGGAGCGGCCAACACCGTAAATGTACGTGAGTGCGATCGCCATGCGCTTTTCGCGCGGGAGATCGACACCGATCAAACGTGCCATGGGGCGGTCCTATCTTTTCTCGTTCACGGGGTTTGCGGAGGGAGTCCAATCCGGTCCGCCTAGAACCGGTCTTCGGCCCCGTGGCCGAAGGTGTCGTCCCTGTTCACCGAACAGGGGGTCGGGATTTCCCTTGAGGTAGGTGCGCGGGTTGTCTCTCCCACTACACCCGCTACTAGCCCTGACGCTGCTTGTGTCGTGGGTTCGAGCAGATAACCATGACACGACCGTGGCGGCGAATCAGCCTGCAGTTGTCGCAGATCTTCTTGACGCTCGGTTGCACCTTCATGTGCTCTGTCCGTTCCCTAGCGACGCTTGTGGCGTCGGTTACTTGTAGCGGTAAACGATGCGTCCACGGGTGAGGTCATACGGCGACAACTCCACGACGACGCGATCGTCCGGAAGGATTCGGATGTAGTGCATCCGCATCTTTCCACTGATGTGTGCGAGCACTTCGTGCCCGTTGTCGAGCTCCACGCGAAACATCGCGTTGGGCAGGGACTCGGTGATCGTGCCCTCAAGCTCGATCGCGCCGTCCTTCTTACCCATGTGGTGCCCTTCGTTTGCCCGGATCGGAGGTTCCGACCCACCGACTCGGACCGGCCACCGCACGCAACAAGGCAGCCGCGAAAGCGGCTGTTGAACGCAGATGGACGGGGAAGCCCGATATCAGCCTGGGAAGTCTACGCCCGGTCTCAGCGGCGAGCGCACCCGGGCCCCATTAATGGGCTGCATGGACCTCAATCCCCTCCCCAATGAGCCGATCCCGGGCCCGTTCATACGCCCGCTCCAGGGCACCCGGATCAGCGACTCGAGACCGCCAATTCCCCGGCTTTACCCGCTCTGGGGGCATCCGGTCGGAGAAATATCGGCGCATTCGAGGCCGGTCTGGCAGGTCAAGGAAATCGAGGAGGGCTCCATAGCTTCGTTCACGCTCGAAGACCACCAGGTCTTCAAGCGCCAGGGTGAGAACGCGTTCGGGGGGTACCTGCTGGAGGGCTCGATGTGCCCTGCGCAGACGAGCAGCCCACCAATCCACTGCCGACACCGGATCACTCGGCCCCCACGTCTCTGCCATCACCGAGGCGGCCGAATCCCGACCATCGCGCACCATGTGGACAAAAACAGCGTCCGGTGCGAGTTTCGCAATCCGATCAGAGTGCGCGATATTGGGTGGGGAGGTGTCAATCCACCATCGCTCAACAGTCACGCCTTGAGCCACCATCAGTTCACTGAGAAATTCCCGTCCCGCTCGGAGCGGCTCGGTACGCACGGTGGAACGAAGGCCTGATACGAGCGCATCTCGTTGACCCTCGGTC
>Ga0075476_10001283_pt1 | contig 11744 bp, 9 predicted proteins | sample DEB08_DNA_5_FD_76339 | JGI IMG/M metagenome (GOLD analysis project Ga0075476, IMG submission 76339) | Aqueous microbial communities from the Delaware River and Bay under freshwater to marine salinity gradient to study organic matter... | ecosystem: Environmental > Aquatic > Marine > Coastal ...
CTTATCTGGTGATCCACAAAATGGACTTACTATTCATTCCCATGCTCATGCTACAGAGGGTGGTATTAGATTTGTTATCCATGATGCGGCAGACTCTGACTACCTAATCATTTCTCAGCCAACAGGTGTTTCTTTTGTTAATAGAAGAATTAGAAATGTTGCTCAACCTGTAGGTGATAATGATGCTGCTACAAAGGCATATGTAGATGGTGTGGCACAAGGTCTTACTGTAAAAGATGCTGTTAGAGCAGCAACTACTGCTAACATTATTGGTACATATGATAGTGGTAATAATGGAGTTGGGGCATACATTGATGTATCTGCATTAACTGTTCTTGATAATGTGACACTTGTTTCGGGTGATAGAATTCTTGTAAAAGATCAGACAGTTACTTACGAAAACGGCATTTATGTATATGATTCTGCTTCAAGAATTTCTCGTGCTGTAGATGCCGATCAAGACAGTGAAATGCGTGGTGGTGTATTTGTCTTTGTAGAAGAGGGTGATGTTGCTGCTGATAATGGATATGTAACTACGCATACAGGACCAGTCGTTATTGGTCAAGAAGAAATTGTATGGATTCAATTCTCTGGTGCTGGACAAATTATTGCCGGGAATGGTATTGCTAAATCTGGAAACACACTTTCAGTTGATTTATCTACAGGTAATACTTCTGGTCTCGAATTTAGTGCTGGAAAGTTAAAAATTAATGCTGGTGGAGCAATCAGTGTTGATGGTGGTAATAACGAACTTACTATTGCAAATAATGCAATCACTACAGATCAAATTTCTTTAGGTACAACAGGTACAGATGTTGGTATTACTACTATTGTAGCATCTACAAGTGAAACTACAGATGTGCTACCTGAAGGTTCTACTAACCTTTACTACACAACTGCTAGAGCAGACTCTGCAATTGATGATAAAGTAACACTTTCGTTTATTAATGGTTTGGATGCCTCTGCTACAAATTGGGACTCTGACCTTATTCCTTCTTTAAGCACAAGTGATATTACTTCTGGCACATTCGCTGATGCTCGTATTGCTTCATCGAACATTACACAACATCAAGGTGATATTACTGGAACAGGGGCATTAAACTCTGGTAGTATTACTAGTGGATTCGGTAATGTTAATATTGGATCAAGCACCTTTACTGGTAATGGTAGTGGATTGACTGATCTTAATGCATCAGCACTTACAGGAACTATCGACTCTGCTAGAATTCCTCTATTAGAAGCACCAGACATTAAGTTTGGTGGTGCGGCATTTGACTCTGACCTTATTCCTCAATTAACAACAAGTGATATTAATGGTTTTGTAGATGCACTTGCCAATATCGACTCTGACTATATTGAGTTAAAGAGACCAGCAGAAACGATTATTACTGTAGGTAATAGTGGTTCTGATTATTACCACTTTACAGGTGATGGTTTCCCAACACAAGCAAACAATAACCCTGATCTGTTCTTAACTAGAGGTAAGACCTACAGATTTAAGGTTACAAATGGTGGTGTGCATCCATTTGCAATTGGAAATGCAGATGCTGATGCTAATAATAATGATGCTTACACTTCTGGATGGAATGCAATCGGTCAAATTGGTGGCACTGGTCCTTACATTTATGACTTTACTGTCCCAATGGATGCACCTAATAAACTTAGATATTACTGCACTTCTCATGCAGCAATGGTCGGTAATATCTATGTTGATGGTAATTATGATGAAGGGTTCTTCTATGACTCTGCACAGAGAGAAGGTGGTTTAGTAGTTGGTTCTCCAGTCTTCTATAACACAGCAACTTCTAAGTGGACAGGTGCTGACTATGACTCTACTGGTGATAATGTTGCTTCTCATATTGTAACAGATATTCAGGCAGGTGTAGGTATTAGTGTTGCTTCCTCTGGTATCTTTGATGTAAGTGGTCATGGGTTAAACTTAACTCCACACTCTTACTACTACCTTGCTGGAACTGCTGGTGGAACCGTAACATCTGCGCCTGCTGCTGATAGTGGTATCTTCCAACCTCTCTACTATGCTCTTGACTCTAATACTCTTGACATTTTTGTTGGAACACCAGTTGATCAGACAGTAATCACTCTTGCTGACTCAGAAGCACAAGGTGTTCTCTCGGATGCTAGATATAAGCAGAACGTGAATACTTTGACTATGGATGCAACTGGAACTATTCAGCAGTTGAACCCTGTAAGCTTTGAGTTTATCTCTCCAGATAACAAAGCAATGCAAGGCGAACAACTTGGTTTCATTGCACAAGAGATTGGTGAGATTATTCCTCAGTCTGTATGGACTAAGGATAATGAAGAACAGACAATGATGCTGAAACCAGATGCAGTAATTCCTGTACTGGTGAAAGCAGTGCAAGAGTTGAAACAAGAACTTAATGAAGTTAAAGCAAAGTTGGAAGAAATGAATGGCTAGTCCATCCTCAAGAGTTGAACTAATAAACCATTGTCTAAGAAAACTCGGCGCTCCAGTTATTGAAATTAATATTGATGAACAACAACTGGAGGACCGATTAGACGATGCTTTACAATTCTTTCAGGAGTATAACTCTGATGCTGTAGTTAAAACTTATCTAAAGCATCAGGTTACTTCTGATGATATCAGTAACGGATATATTGAAGTTTCTGATAATATTGTATTTGTTAAAAGATTAATTCCTATCAACGCATCAGGTATTTCTTCTAGCAACTTTTTTGACTTCAAATACCAGTTCTCTTTGAATGATCTTTATGATTTAAATACATTTATTGGTGGCATTGCTTATTATGAGCAAATGCGGCAGTATGTTTCTCTCATTGATATGAAACTTAATGGGTATCCTCTAATCACTTTCAATCGGTTGCAGAACCGTGTATATATTCACGGAGATTTTGAAACACAGAATATAAATGAAGGTGAGTATATTGTATTAGAAGTATGGTCTACAGTGGATGGAGAGACGCATACAGACGTGTATAATGATATTTTCTTAAAAGACTACCTGACACAATTAATTAAGCAACAGTGGGGAGCAAACCTAAGTAAGTTTGAAGGTATGCAACTTCCCGGTGGAGTGACTTTGAATGGACGTATTATCTATGAAGAAGCTACTCAAGAATTGGAACGATTAGAAGAGAAAGTTAGGTCAAACTACGAACTCCCTGTTGACTTTTTTGTAGGGTAAGTTATGAGAAACATATACATTTCGCAAACAGTACAATCTGAACAGGATTTGTATGAAAATATTATTATTGAATCCATGCAAATCTATGGTCAAGAAGTTCAGTATATTCCTCGCACACTGGTTAATGAAGATCGTATCTTTGGTGAAGATGTAGTTTCTCGGTTTGATAGAGCATATCAAATTGAAATGTATCTAGAGAACCTAGATGGATTTGACGGGGACCAAGAACTCTTTACAAAGTTTGGTGTAGAGATTAGAGACAGAGCTACACTGCATGTTTCTCGCAGAAGATGGAATCGTGAAGTTGGACAGCATGTAGACTATGATAGACCACAAGAAGGTGACTTAATTTACCTTACACTTTCAAATCAAATCTTTGAAATCATGCGAGTGATTGACGATAGACCTTTCTATCAAATGTCTGACCTTCCAACCTATAGAATGGAAGTTGAACTCTTCGAATTCTCTGATGAAGACTTTGATACTTCTGTTGAAATTGTAGATGATGTAGAAGTGCTTGGTGCTGCAACTATTCTCAATCTTTCTCCGGGTGCTGGTGTAGACTTCCAGATTGGAGAAACAATTAGGCAAGTTTATAGTAGTGGTAAGATTGTAGAGGCTGAGATTGTAGACTGGAATGCTGATAGTGATAAATTATCAGTAACACATATCTCTACACCTGATGGTCTGTTTAGAGAGTTTACAACAGGAACAATTTTAGGATTGTCAAGTAATATTACTCGCACTGTTGCTTCTGTAGGAGATAATCTATTACAGCAAGATAATGCACAGAATGATGACTTTGAGAACTTTGCTGATGATATTCTAGACTTCAGTGAAGGCAATCCATTTGGAGAACCATCATAATGTTTGGAACACACTTTTACCACGAAAAGACAAGAAAGGTAGTTGCAACGTTTGGTGCGTTGTTCAATAACCTACATGTCATCCGCACAAATGCTTCTGGAGAGTCTATCAGTCAATTAAAGGTGCCATTGTCCTATGCACCTAAGCAAAAGTTCTTAGATCGTATTAGAGAAACTGCTAGTATGGACGATGCTAAAGTAGCACTGAGACTTCCTAGAATGTCTTTTGAGATTAGTGCTATGTATTTTGACCCTACTAGGCAGTTACCAAAAGTAAATAACTTTACTAAAAATATTACTAATGATAGAACAAGAAGAACAAAGTTCTTTACTTCTGTTCCTTATATTCTTAACTTTCAGCTGAACATTCTATCAAAGACAAATGAAGATGCTGTTCAAATACTAGAGCAGATTTTACCTTTCTTCAATCCATCCTATACTGTAACAATGAAGCAGTTTAGTGATTACCCAGATGTAACTGAAGATATTCCTATTTCTTTAATTGGTATTTCTTATACTGATGATTATGAAGGACAATTAGAGAATAGAAGAACTATCATATATACATTAGATTTTGAAGTAAAAACAAGTTTCTATGGACCTATTTCTGATAGTTCTATTATCCGTAAGGCAATTGTTGATTTTAGAGACCCTGATGTTCCAACAATAGGTTCTTATAGTCTTACAGATTCGGATAACTTGTTTGAACGTATTATTGTGCAACCTGAACCATTAGATGCCCATCCAGATAGTGATTATGGATTTGTTGAAACGATCCTAATTCCGGGTGAGGGTGACAGTATATAAATATAGTTAAAAATAGAGGCAGATAATTAATGGCAAGACGTAATAGCAGATTTGTAAATCAAAAAGTAATTATTGGTAATAAGTCGATCCAAGAAGGGGACTTAACTGATTCCGCACGGGATGCATTAGGTGCTGACTCTGATTTTGTAAAGACTGTACAAAACTTTCCGGGTAGTAATATTACTGCTTCTAGTATTAGTCCTTCTGCTATTGCCGATCAGGACCAATTGATTGCCTCTACAGGAGCATTGACCACTGGTGGTATCTTAACCATTTCTAGGGATGGTGGTAATAGTTTTATCAACTTTGATAGTGTTGATCAGTTTGAAGGTGGAGATTCTAGTTTAACAGTAGAGGCAACTCCCACTGGATTTGATTTTCTCACAAAATATGCAACGGGACCAATTCCATTTACCACGAGTTCTAGAATAACTGTTAATCTACAAACACCTATTCAGAATCAACAAGACCTATTGCATTTCTTTAATGTTGATGCTGGGGCAGAGACAGATGAAATTCATTCTGTTCAAATTCTTGATTCTGCCACAGAAAATGATTATGAATATGCATTAGAAGATGAAAATGGGGTTTTACATTATCTAAATTTGCTTGATAGTATCCCTTATGGAGACCCTAGATTATCCACCGCAGGTGGTGATAATGAAATTGATATTATCGGTGGTCAGAGACTTTGGCAAGGAATTAAAGGGGCTAGATTAGCAGATAGTGCGTTAGAATTTGGTGATTCTGATGCTGGAACTGGTATTCAAACCAGAAATATTGGTTCTAGGTTAAGATTTAGAACAAGAAAGTCAGTCCCTTCTAGTGAGGCAGGAGGCGCCCCGTCATCATATAAATTAGATGCACCAGAAGGACCAATTGGTGTTGGTGTATCAAGTCCTGTTTATTCTAAAGTATCTCCTAGATTTGTATATAGGGTTGTTAAAGGAACACAAGCACAAGGATTTGTAGCTGGTTATGCATCAAGTGGTCAACCGCTTACAACCTCAGTTCAGAGATTTCCTTTTGCAACAGATACACCTGCCACCAATAATTTTGCCAATTTTCCTTATTATAAAGCTGCTGCATCAGGTCAATCTTCTGCTACACATGGTTATTCTTCAGGTGGATATCCGCAGTCTGAAATTTACAAATTCTCCTTTGCGTCAGGCGGACCTACTACTTTAGTAGGAAATCTAACCACCACACCTAGAACTGGTACAGCAGGTCAATCGTCAACTACACATGGTTATGCATCAGGTGGTGAACACCCTAGATATACAATAGACGAATTCCCTTTTGCAACAGATACAAATGCCACTGGCGTAGGTAATATAACTGGATTTCAAAGGGGTTGGGCAGCAGGAGAATCTTCTACTACACATGGTTATACTTCAGGTGGTGGTGGTGGTGGCGCAAATGAAATCGACAAATTCCCCTTTGCGTCAGGCGGACCTGCAACTGATGTAGGAGATTTGGGTGTTGGGAGAGTAGGTGTAGCAGGTCAATCGTCTGATGTATCTGGTTATGCTTCAGGTGGTGATTATCCCGGGCCTCTTATATACAGAATCGACAAATTTCCTTTTGCGACTGATACTAATGCTACTTTTGTAGGTGATTTGATTCCTTATGCTAGGGAATATGTATCAGGTCAATCGTCTACTGTATCTGGTTATACTTCAGGTGGTAATCCGGGAAGAAACATGATTGATAAATTTCCTTTTGCAACAGATACAAATGCCACTTCCGTAGGCACTTTGGCTGCTGGAAAACATGAGACATCAGGTCAACAAAATTAAACAATATATTATATAAAAGGTAAAAATATAATGAGTGAAAAAAAAGAAACACAAGTTGCTGTTTTTGAAGAAATTCGTAAAAACACTGATATTGCTACACAAGAGCAACTATCAGTTCCTATGTCTTTGGTTTTTGGTCATGGGACAGTAGGAGATATTGCAAGTTTTGGTGATAATACTCTTTTAGAAAATACTAAAAAAGTTGATGTTGCTCTTCAAAATGTTGGTGAACTTCAAAACATTTGGAACCATTCTCACTCTCAATGGGACTGGAAACATATTAACCTTTCTTATCATTCTCCTTACAAGAATATGAGGCAAATAGCAGGTGAAATCGCTTCAAAGAAGTCTGCTTTGAATGAAGCTAAATGGAGACATGTAAAAACAGAAGTCAAAATTAAAAAACTTGAGGAAAAATTGTCTGATCCTAATATCGAATATTGGGATGAGGTTGATGCTAAGATTAAACTTGCTCAGAAAAAGGAACAACTAGCAGAAGGTATGTCATATATTGAAGGTGCAATGAAAGATGTTCTTGCACTGAATGATATGTATGAGCAGTTGAAATCCAAAGTAAGTGGATTTTCTGAAGCAGATTTTGAAAAAGAGGAATCAAAGAATCATTTGAAAAGGTCTCTTGTTCAATGTATCCGGGACATGAGGCAATCAGGAACTATTACCAAAGGTGAGCAAGAGTATCTTGAGCAGGTTGGTGTAAATCCATCTAAAATAATTATGTTGCTACGAGATTATCTTCAAAGTGAAATAGAAACCGATTCTTGGGATACTACTATGTTGTTTACTTTTGTTGATAAACTTGTAGATGAACTTATTGATGATCATGGTGTTGATGTTACTCGAATGAAACTTATGGGGTTTGATACTGATTTTAATGATGAATATTCCTATGGAAATAAAATAGCTCTACTTCCAGACGTATAAAGGATTTACAAATAAATGGATGTTGTTAAAATAAAAATTTCTATAGAACAAATTCGTAGTTACACAGTAATTCTTATGGAAGATGATTCTACAGATTTTGTAGAACATGATGGAATACTTTTAGATAGAAAGTTATTATCACTTCTTAGAGGTAATATTTTCGACTTAGAAGAAGTGGCAGATGTTGAAAAAATCTATGAACTTGAATTTGTTAGTCCTTCTTATCTTACTGATAATATTCAGACAACAGGTGATATAGATATTACTGCATATACAAAAATTCCTCCCTATCCATCTTGGATTATTGGAGATGACGGAGAATGGACTCCACCTATTCCTTACCCAGATGGAAATGGGTCTGGAATGGGAACACTATATAACTGGAATGAAGACACTACTTCTTGGAAAGATATTTTAGTATAACCTTAAAAGGATTATTGATTGATGTATACAAATAATGGTATTGAAAATCTTGAAAAACATTATAAAATGACTGCTGATGCATTTGAGCAAAAAGGGTATGTCGTTTTATCAGATGCTCTCACAAAAGAGCAGTGCAAACAACTTACTGCACATATGTTTGATCTTGACCGACAAGGAAAACTCGTAAAAGATGAACAATGCCCTTTGTCTGGTGCAGTCTATGGTGATCCTGTTTTTGATGACCTTCTAGTTCAAATGGCAGATGGTATTGGTAAACAGGTTGGTAAAAAACTTCTTCCAACATATACCTATGCTCGACTTTATAAACCAGGTGAAGAACTAAAGAGACATAAAGACAGACCTTCTTGTGAGATTTCTGCCACTCTTACTTTAGGGTATGATGAAAGCACTCCAGTCTGGCCAATCTATTTTGATGAACGCCAAGAATTTCAAGTTGACCTTGATGTAGGTGAACTTGCTGTTTACAAAGGATGTGAAGTAGAACATTGGAGACCTAAGTTTAAAGGTAAGTGGCAGGTCCAAGTATTCTTGCATTATGTAGATGCGAATGGTCCTTACAAAGATCATGCTATGGATGGTCGTAAAGAACTTGGCACTCAAAAAAGAAATGGTGACGTTAATCAACATAATGCTAATGCTGAAAACATTATGATTCCGCCACCTACATTTGATGCAATCTTGTTACCTCAATCCCCAGAAGAGCAAGTCTTTCCGGGGTACATTGGTATGAATCATAAGAACTTCCCGGATTTGGTATTCAGTAAAGAAGAGTGTGAAAAGATTATTTCTTTTGCTGATAATCAATATGGTGGAGCTGCAAGAATTGGTGGTGGACCAGCAGACAATCTAAAACGTGAAATTAGATCAGCAGACATTTACAATATTTGGCCTGAACCAGAATGGCGTTGGGTGCATGAAAAAGTATGTCGTGCTGTTGCTCATGCAAATCACCAGCATTTTAAGTATGATGTAAATACTATTTCTCATGGGTTGCAGTTAATTCATTATCGTGCTGATGAAAAGATTCCGGGTCATTATAATTGGCATGTGGATGCTGGACCGGGATATTCTGCTACTCGTAAGATTTCTTTTACTGTTCAGTTGTCTGACCCTAATGATTATAAAGGGTGTGATTTGCTGGTTGCAGATCATAGCAGAGAACTTACAGCAATTCGTGACCAAGGATCACTTTCTATGTTCCCAAGTTATATGCCACACTGTGTAACTCCTATTGAATCAGGAGAACGTTGGGCATTGGTTATTTGGGTTCATGGACCAAAACCTTTTAGATAATGATTTTCTTATAAATATATAAAAATCAATGTTCAAAGGACCACCAGATGGCTAGACGTAATAGCAGATTTGTTAATCAAAAAATTATCATCGGTAACAAATCTATTCAGGCAGGAGACTTAACTGATTCTGCAAAAGACGAGTTGGGTGCAGATTCTGCTTTTGTAAAGACAGTAGATGGGTTGGATGGTAGTAAAATCTCTGCTAATACTATTAACCCTACTGCTATTGCAAATCAGGACCAATTGATTGCTTCTACAGGGGCATTGACCACTGGCGGAATTTTGACTATATCTAGGGATGGTGGTAATAGTTTTATCAACTTTGATAGTAGTAATCAGTTTGCAGGTCAAGATTCTAGCTTATTAATAACAGAGACTCCTACGGGATTTGATTTTATTGGAAAATATGTAACAGGATCACTCCCATTTATCACAAGTTCTAGAATAACTATCAATCTACAAACACCTATTCAGAATCAACAAGACCTATTGCATTTCTTTAATGTTAATGCTGGGGCAGAGGGTGATGAAATTCATTCTGTTCAGATTTTTGATTCTGCCACAGAAAATAATTATGAATATGCATTAGAAGATGAAAATGGGGTTTTACATTATCTAAATTTGCTTGATAGCATTCCTTATGGAGACACTAGATTAACTGTAGCAGATAGCAACAATGAAGTTTTTATTAACAACGGTCAAAGACTTTGGCAAGGAATTAAAGGCGCTAAGTTAGCAGATAGTGCGTTAGAATTTGGTGATTCTGATGCTGTAGGTTTGCAAATCAGAAATATTGGTTCTAGATTAAGATTTAGAACAAGAAAATCTGTTCCTTCTTCGGAAACCGGAGGGGCTCCAGCATCATATAAATTAGATGCACCAGAAGGACCAATTGGTGTCGGCGTATCAAATCCTGTTTACTCTAAAGTATCTCCTAGATTTGTCTATAAAGTTATTAAAGGAACACAAGCACAAGGATTTGTATCTGGTTATACTTCAGGTGGAACTCCACCAAACACACCCGCTTCAAACACAATCCAAAAATTCCCTTTCGCAACTGACGCTAATTCTACTGATGTAGGTGATTTGACTGTTAGTAGAAAGTATGCAGCGGGTCAATCGTCTACTGTATCTGGTTATACTTCAGGTGGAACCCCAACAACAAACGTAATCGACAAATTCCCTTTTGCAACTGATGCTAATGCTACTGACGTAGGTGATTTGACTGTTGCTAGAAATGGTTTAGCAGGTCAATCGTCTGGTGCATCTGGTTATACTTCAGGTGGTAGCCCCAACAACACAGAGCACATAATCGACAAGTTTCCTTTTGCTTCAGATGCTAATGCTACTGACGTAGGTGATTTGACTGTTGGTAGACGATATGCAGCGGGTCAATCGTCTACTGTATCTGGTTATACTTCAGGTGGAAATGCACCAACGGGAATAGCAAACGTAATCGACAAATTCCCTTTTGCAACAGATGCTAATGCTACTGACGTAGGTGATTTGGTTATTGCTAGAACTATGGCAGCAGGTCAATCGTCTACTGTATCTGGTTATACTTCAGGTGGTGAACCAAGCCCAGCAGTCTCCAACACAATCGAAAAATTCCCCTTTGCATCTGATACTAATGCTACTGATGTAGGTGATATGACTATTCCTAGATATCAGGTAGCAGGTCAATCGTCTACTGTATCTGGTTATACTTCAGGTGGAGATAGACCTTCAGGAATACAAAACGTAATCGACAAATTTCCTTTTGCATCAGATGCTAATGCTACTGATGTAGGTGATTTGATTGCTGCTAGACAAGAGGCAGCAGGTCAACAAGTATAAAATAATGAGTAATATTATGCCAAAAAAAGATATTCCAGAAGGTGTTCATTCTAGTTATGATGAAGACCTAGACCTTGTTCGGTCTACTTTGCGCACTCTTTTACTTCAAGGTGAGGAAGGTCTTCAGCTTGCCAAAAGTGTTGCTGATGAAATGGAACATCCTCGTGCTATTGAGGTCTTGACTGGTATGATTAAGCAACAATCAGAAAATGCACATGCTTTACTGGCAATGCATAAAAAGAATCAAGAGATTAATGTAACTCAAGCAAAAGGTTCTCCAGAGGAACAGAAGTCTCTTACACAGAATGTATTTGTAGGTTCCACAGCAGAGTTACAGAAGATGCTGCGTGGAGATGGAGAAAAGGTGATTGACAATGATTATGACGGAACTGACCAAGGGGATATTCAAACTCCTTAAAAGACTCATTGGCGAGTCCAGCATTGCACTAGCAATCATTTATACTATTGGGCATATCTTTATTGCCACAATCTGCAACTGGTTAATTACAGGTGCAGCTATGGAGTTAGCGGCTATTGATGCAATTGTAGAACCCATCATTAACGGGA
>Ga0075476_10001286_pt1 | contig 11731 bp, 12 predicted proteins | sample DEB08_DNA_5_FD_76339 | JGI IMG/M metagenome (GOLD analysis project Ga0075476, IMG submission 76339) | Aqueous microbial communities from the Delaware River and Bay under freshwater to marine salinity gradient to study organic matter... | ecosystem: Environmental > Aquatic > Marine > Coastal ...
CATTACGCACTTTTATTCTATGTTTTACATTCATCTATAAATTTTATTAGCATGAATTAAAATTCGTTGCCTTTTTTTTGGTAATAAAAACTCTTCTTTAAAGAAAGGACTGATTCAGTACTTAGTTGCAAGTAATCTCTAACAAACTATATATAAGGTAGTTATGCTATGATGCTGGATTGGTTTTTATGTAAATCGATCACAAAACCAAATAAACAACTCTAAAGTTGCATCTATCTGTAAAGTTTCTGATTTATCGCTAGCCAACCTTAGGCTTTTGATGCGTTCTATAACTACAAATCATTAAGTTTTAATCCATTATCCTAGAAGAATAGCGGAGAGTTTTCTGTGACGGTTTATTTATTTAAAAAAGTAGCTGACTCATGAATAAGCATGAGAGGCAAATTATTATAAGGAATATAAAAAAGAGTGAAGCAACATTTATTATTTACCCCTGGTCCCGTCAATGTAGCCCAGAATGTAAGAGAGGCTATTTGCAAACAAGATATTTGTCATCGTGAAATAGATTTTGATTATTTGTTACAAAGTATTGAAAATAAATTGCTCGCGCTCTTCGAGATAAAGAATAAAGAGAAATATCGAGCGGTAGTGATTACCGGTTCTGGAACTGCTGCAAATGAATCAATGCTGTCTTCTGTTGTTGCTGAGAAGAATATTCTTATTCTGTCTAATGGCGAGTTTGGCGAAAGACTACACGACATATCTAAGATTCATAATAAAAATACTTTTTTACTGGACTTCAACTGGGGAGAAGAACTAAGCCTGAATAAAATTAAAGCTTTTTTGCAAATGCAGAAGATTGATGTCATTGCCATGGTTCACCATGAAACCAGCTCTGGCATGTTAAATCCACTAGAAAAAATTGGAAAACTCGCAAAATCACATGGTGCGATATTTATAGTTGACTGTGTAAGCAGCGCAGGCGCAGAAGTAATTAACCTTGAAAAATGCAACATTGCATTTTGTTCAAGTTCGAGCTCAAAGGCAATTGGCTCTTATCCTGGATTGTCTTTTGTAGTTGGTGAAACTCAAGAATTTGAGAAATTAAAGAATCTTCCTATCAAATCTATGTATCTAAATTTATATAAATTTTATGAGTTTATAAAAACTGTTTCTCAAACACCTAATACACCAGCGGTGCACTTATTCTATGCTCTAGATCAAGCCCTATCAAATATACTCAACGAAGGCATTCAAAATCGCTATGCTAATTTGAGAGATAAAGCCAAGAAATTAAGACAAGGCATGTTGAACCTGGGGCTTAAGTTTGTCATTGATGAGAAAGATATGTGCTCGATACTAACCGCTATTTATGCTCCATCGAATGTCGATGTGGGTGTTTTGCGTCAGAGATTGCGTGAAAAATCCATTATCATCTATGAGGGCAAGGGTTGCTTTAAGAATCTTGTTTTTCAAGTCGGTAATATAGGTGACTTGTCTTTTGCTGATATCAAATATTTTTTGGATTCACTGAAGAAGGTATTGGATAGTTTTAAACCTATGAGAGAAGTACTGCCTATTATTGAACTGGTTAAGGTGTTGAGTGTTGTTGGGGTCGAAAGTCAAATCCAAACATCCACTCGGGTAATTAAGGAAATTGGTACCAATGCTCTGACATCAAAAGCAACATTGTGAATGAAAAACTGACGCGCTTATGGTCGACGAAAACAAAAGACGATGAATGGTGGTCTTCTTTTGTCACATCGCCCCTAGCCATTGCTCTAAATTATTTCGTAGTCGATATTAAATGGTTAACGCCGAACTTAATAACGCTCATCTCTTTTATTACTGCAATCACAGCATCGCTATTAATTGTTGTTGGTGGTAGTTCAAATTTTATCTTTGCCGCAGTGCTTATCAATTTAAGTCATGTTTTTGATTGTATGGATGGGCAGATGGCACGCTATCGAAAAACCACGTCACAATTAGGTGGCTATTACGATAGGCTAACCGACCAATTACAGGTGATACTTTGGTTTAGTGCAATAAGTTATGCAGCTTACATCCAGTCTGATAATGTTTTGCCTATATTTTTGGCATTTATTGGTGTTGCTTTCTACTCCCTTCGTGGCTATGTAAAGTATGTAATGATTTACAGCAAAATGTCGCATGACAGTCAATACCTTAAAGCGCTTGCTCAAAAAGAATCAAGGACAAAAAAAGAAGATTCAGCGGGTCTTAAATTTAGTTTTTCAGCAAACCTAAAGTGGTTTATAGCAGAGCAACGAAAAATACTTGAATTTGATGAAGGGGTTTTTATTTTTATGCTCTCAGTGGCGCTGATACTTGATGAGCTTACGCTCATGCTTTGGGTGTTTGCAGTAAGTCAGCTTTATTTGGGGCTGATGCGAGGCTGGCAAAGAAGCGTTCAAATCAAAAGTGATGCGATAAGCGTTATAAACAAATGAGCGTTTTTGGCCTGGATGCGGTCACCAAAATAATTAGTAAGAAATGTAATTTATTTTTATGAGGATCTAAAAATTAAAGCAATTATTTTAGCTGCTGGTGTAGGCTCAAGAATCAGACCATTAACAGATAGCTGCCCTAAAAGTCTCTTGAAAATTAATGGTAAAACTATTCTTGAAATGATGTTGTCACATATTCAGGCGTGTGGAATTAATGAAGTTATTTTTGTCTTAGGTTACTTACAAGATCAGATAAAAGATTATGTGAACACACAATTTCCTGATTTAATTGTTCAATTTATAACAAATGCAAAATATGAAGTAACCAATACCGGGTATTCTTTGATGTTAACCAAAGACTTTGTTCAGAATTCATCCTTTGTTAAATTTGATGCTGATGTCGTTTTTGATATTAATATATTAAAAATCCTTATTGCCTCTGAATATGAGAATTGTCTATGTATCGACAAAAATATTAATCTTGATGCAGAAGAGGTAAAAGTTATTATCAAAGATGGTAATAGAGTGATAAAAGCTAGTAAAACAGTTAATCCTAAAGAAGCGATTGGTGAATCGATAGGGATTGAAAAGATCAGCGGTGAATCAGCTAGTATTTTATTTGATGAGCTGGAATTTATGATGAAAAATGAGCAATACCATCAGGAATATTATGAAGCAGCTTATGAAAGACTCATTGAAAAGGATGTCCCTTTTCATGCATTAGATATCTCAGGACTAAAATGGACTGAAATTGACACCCAAGAAGATTTTATGTTGGCAGAAAATATTTTTGCTCAGAGTGTTTAAATTAAATATCACTTAGCAATAACGCAAAATATAAAACTCCTGATAAATAAACAATATAGCTAAGCAATTTATTTGGCTAGTTAATTTATTAAGGGCCTTTTTTCTTTATTTTTTTAGTTTAGAATTTTTTCGAATTGCAATCATAGAATTTAATACCCAATATAAATTAGCTAAAATAAAAATATAAAGGCCTGCTGATGCTTGCACTAATATTGCTGCTATGCAGCCAATGGTCATAGCCATGTAACCAAAGATTCTTTTATTTGCTTTCTTTGACACCATTAAAGGCGCAGCCATAACAGTGCCGAAAAACACGCTAATCATTTGCAATATCGTTAAAGAATTCAATGTAACTCCAGAAAAAAATTACGCCATTATCTGACTTTTTTGTTAAAAGTAAATACTTTTTTTTCTTTCCAGAAATGCGCCCTAAAATAGAAATTTATATACATGAATCAGTATTAGATTTATAAGTTTTAGATTGACTTAAATGCCCTATATTTGTTTAATGTAAGACATCGTTCATCCTTTCTTGGGACGGAAGTAAGTAATAATACTGAAGGAACGCATCTTATTGCCATCCGGCAGGAGATGAAAAAATGACTAAATGGGAATATAAAATTGTTGATCACAGCAATTCAACAGCAATGGGTTACTCTAATGAGGAGACTGAGGCATTTAAAATTGAATACAAAGATGCGGTCCATTGGAAGTATGAAATGTCTATGATTGAACTAAATAAACTTGGTCAGGAAGGCTGGGAATTGGTAACTCAAGATGGAGCGAGCCAAATATATTTAAGACGTCCAATATAAAATGACTTCAGAGGAATTGAGGGTAATAACAATAGTTTATGTTAGCGCCCTCCTTCCTCTCATACTTTATTTCTTAAACAACAAGAAAATCCCATCATGAATTCCTCTCATATAAATTAGCAATCTTGCTGGCTAGAAAATCTTAAGGTTAAACAACTATATATTACGTGTATTATCTTTAGATGAGTTCTGATCAACATAGAGTTATAGGCTTTTGGAGAGGCTGGTCTATAGCAGTTGGTTGCGCAATAGGTTCGGGTATTTTTATGATGCCGACTATGCTGGCCCCCTATGGATTGCTTGGTTTTGGTGGATGGCTTGTAGCAGGCGCTGGATCAATTTTAGTAGCCTTAACGATGGCTAGATTGGTTAAGAGGATTCCAAAAACTGGTGGGCCTTACGTCTATGTAAATGAGGGGCTCGGTAAATTTTCAGGCTTTATAATTGCCTGGACCTATTGGGTGGCATGCGTTTCCGCTATTGCTGGAATATCAATTGCATTTGTTGGCTATCTAGGATTTTTTCTTCCTCAAATCGCAAACTCTCAGAGTCATGCTTTACTGGCATCACTTCTGCTGATTTGGATTATTGTCTTTTTAAATATAAGAAGTTTAGAAAATAGTTCTAAATTTCAATTAATCTCTACTTTATTAAAGTTGCTGCCTCTTATATTTATTGTTTTGCTTGGCGCATCAAATTTTAATCTAAGTAATTTACCTGAGCTAAACCCAACTAATCTCCATCCAATTTCATTAATCGCCACAGTTACAACTTTGGTTATGTGGTCATTTATTGGAATTGAGACCGCAACAGTACCTGCAGACAATGTAATCAATCCACAAGAGACTATTCCAAAGGTCTTAATTGCATCTGTTATAACCATTCTTATTCTTTATATCTCTGTAAGTGTTGCAATAGCGGTTTTAGTTCCAGCAAGTGAATTGCTAAACTCTTCCGCTCCATTTGCATTGGCTGCATCAAAAATTTTAGGTGTCACGGGAGGCACAATAATAAGTCTAGGTGCCCTTATATCGACCCTAGGCTCATTAAATGCAAATACACTTACTGCTGGCAATCTTAGTCTTGCGGCTGCAAGAGATGGATTCCTTCCATCAAAATTTGTAATCTTAACTAAAAATGGTACTCCAATTTTTACTTATTTACTGACAGGGGTTTTTGTCAGCATTCTTTTGATATTGAATTATACAAAAGGAATAGTAAATGCATTTGTATTTATGGCTATGCTCTCAACCCTATCTACCCTTATAGCATATGCATTCTGTGCGATTGCAGAATTTAAATTTGCACGTGCAGATAAAAAAAATCAACAAAGAAATAATGCACTTTTGATATCCTGTGGTACATTTTTGTATGCATTTTTTGCGATTTGGGGAGCCGGGATTGAAATGATAATCTATTCTCTTATTCTTATTTTAATTGGAATGCCAATTTACTTACTTAAACAATAAGCTCATGTCTGCGATGAATGAATACTCTCAAATAACAGAAGTGGCGATAAGATCACCGCTTCATAGTTTTATAGATGAGGATAAACTTTCAAGTGAATGGGAGCCCTTAAGATTTCATGCAAAACCTCATCTCAAGGAGGCAATTGTTGAATTTAACTATTTTAGAAACCTGCTTGCAGAGGATGGAATATCAATTATTGATTTACCCTCTTCCAATCTGCTAACTATTGATAGTATTTATACGAGAGATAGTATTTTAGTATCTAAGGCTGGATTAATACTTTGCAATATGGGCAGGTCTTCTAGAACGCCTGAAGCCAAAGAAAATTACAAGACTCTTTTAGATAAGGGTTATGAGATAGCTGGTCAAATCAAAGCTCCTGGCACGCTTGAAGGTGGTGATTTTATATGGATTGATGATAATCATGCTGCTGTGGGACTTGGACCCAGAACAAATGCCGAGGGCATCAAACAATTGAGAGAAATATTAGGTTCAGAGGTTAATTTGCATATTGTAAAGTTGCCAGATCCAGACCATCCAGATGATGTTCTACATTTAATGTCAATAATTTCACCTTTAGACAAAGATTTAGCTTTGATATATAAACCCCTTATGCCAGACACCTTTGTAAATTGGCTTAATGATCTAGGCATAAAGTTTGTTGAGGTTTCTGATGCTGAATATCGCATGATGGGCTGCAATGTTTTAGCAACTTCACCAAGGTCAGTTATTATGCTAAAAGACTTGCCTGAAGTTCGATTGGAACTTGAAAAAGCTGGTTGCAAAATAAGATCTTATAAAGGTCTTGAAATTAGCAGAAAAGGTGAAGGTGGACCAACCTGCCTCACAAGGCCGTTGAAGAGAACACAATGATGAATGAGTCATATAAAAGTTTGCCAGGCTGGACCTATACCAGCGAGGCATTTTTTGAGCTCGAAAAAACAGAATTAATCCTTAAGAACTGGCAATTAGTTTGCCATCTTTCCAACATACCAAAAGCAGGAGATTTTTTTACATTTGAGATTTTCAATGAACGTATTTTTGTTATCAGAGATAAAGATGGTAATGTTGAAGGCTTTCATAACTTTTGCTCTCATCGAGGCACTAAGCTAATTAATGAAATTTCAGGGACCTGTAATGGAAAGATAACCTGCCCATATCATGCCTGGGGCTATGATTTTAAAGGAAATCTAATCAAGGTTCCTTATGAAGATCAATTTAAAGATCTACACAAACAAGAGCATGGGCTTCAAAAAGTTGAGTTAGAAATTTTTCAAGGATTTATTTTTGTTAAATTACTAAAATCAGATGCACCGAGTGTTAAAGAGCAATTTTCACCATACATTAATGAAATTGAGCAATACAGACTCGAAGATATGAGACCTTTGGGGCGGATAACAATGAGGCCTAGGAAGGTAAATTGGAAGCAAATTGCCGATAATTATGTTGATGCGCTTCATATACCTGTAGCACATCCAGGATTATTGAATCTAGTAGGCAAAAGCTATGGAGTTGAAGTTTCAGAAAATAATGGATATGTGCATAAAATGTGGGGAGACGGGACTAATATTCGCAAGGATTGTATTTCAAATATATTGTATGACAAATATCTACCCCACATGGACCATCTTCCTGATGACAAGCAAAGGTATTGGCTCTACTACAGATTATGGCCAAATCTTGCATTTGATATCTACCCAGAACAAATGGATTTTATGCAATTCATTCCCATCGATGCAAACACAACCATGATTAGAGAAATAGCATACGCGCTCCCTGATGAGCGTCGTGAGACTAAAGCAGCTCAATACCTAAACTGGAGAATTAATAGGCAGGTTAATAATGAGGACACTCAACTTATCAATTTAGTGCAAGAGGGAATGAAAACAAATAAGTTCAAATCTGGTCCACTTGCCTCTTCTGAAGTTTGTTTAATTGATAGTGCTAATAAGATTAGAGAAGCTATCCCTATATCAAAACAAGAGATAAAGCCTGAAGAATCTGAATTATTTAAGATAAATTCAGAGCTTTAAGATGCCCACAAAAAAAGCGCAATACCATTTCTGATATTGCGCTTTTATAAATGTATTTATCTACTTAATTTAAATCCAACATAAACCATGCGACCACGAGGATCATGATGCTTGGGATCATAACTCCAGTTTGCAGCATCATAGACCAGTGGAACCTCTTCATCAAAAAGATTGGTCACTCCTACAGACAATTTAAGCTCGCTATCACTCATCTGTATCGTGTATGAATCCATTAAATCTACAGTAAAGAATGAATCGATTTTCTGACTAAAGCCCCTAGATGTTGCAGTAGCATCCAAAGGTCTAGTAGTCGAATAATCAGTGGTATACCTTCCAAACAAAGCCAATGAATTATTTCCGCTTTCTAAAGCAGCATGAAATACAGCTTTTGTCTCAGGTAATGATCTAGCGAAATTATCATGATTGAATTTACCCACAACATCGACAGTTGATCCATTTAAAGGTATCTCATACTCAAACATGTGCATCATGTTTACACCAACTTGAGCTTGCCCCCAAGGTGTATCAAAATCATAAGTTGATTCAAAATCTAATCCGCTCGTGTTTACATAAGCAGCATTAAAGTACTTAGTCGTAACACCTGTTAAAGTCCCACCAGTTGTTCTTTTAACATCAGGATCATTTGGATTAGCGGCTACTTTTCCTTGTGCACTTTCGATAGTAATAACATCACTATATTCAATGGCCCAATAATCTAATTTCATAGATAATTTATCTGTTGGTCTCCATATAGCACCAATGTTCATATTATCAGACTCTTCGGCATCTAAATTTGGATTATTAGCCTGAGCAATTCTTATAAATGTTGTGCCGCCTTTAGGTGAACCGTCGGTATTGTAATCTTGTATCCCTTGCAACCCGATCGTCATTGAGGTTAATTGCGCCAATGAAGCCTCTCGGAAAGAGGTGCTAAATGAGGCTCTTAACGCAAGATTATCAGTGGCTTGATATCTAAATGATATTTTTGGATTAATAGAACTATCTGTCTCTAAGTCCTCATACCTTAAGGCACCATTGATCTCTAATTTATCCGAGGCATTCATTGATCCTTCAATGAAAACTGCCATGGCATCTCTGCTCGCATTGCTTTCAAGACCGCCGCCTAAAAATAATAAATCAGCTGGGACTGTTATATTTCCAGCTGCATCAAATTGAGCAATGGACGATGCTCCTCGAGCAACATTAAATGTCTCGTCTCTGTATTGAAAACCAGAAGCGATATCTACCTCACCCCATTCTCCAGTTACAATAAAATCAAAGACAGCTAATTCTGTTTCAGTCCATGTCTGTTGGGAGGTAGAAATCCACTGAATTAAGTCAGCCGAATTATTGGTTGGGGTAAATAAATCCCAGGTTTGATTGCCAGAATTGCCCCCATTGCCTTTAATAGCAGCACTAAACCTTGAAGTGCTTGTATCCGGTTGTTGACCATAAAAATCCTCGCTACTCACAGTGTAGTGAGCATCCCAATCAAAACCATTATCAAAGTCACCTGATAATCCAATCGAGAATCTATCTGTTTCTATTTCTCTAGGTGCGTTCGGAGAAGGAAATGCAGAACCAAGCGCTCTTCCCAACCAAAGAACAGGAACAGCAAATGGACTTCCACCTGTTCCAGGCATGATTGCATTTGCTGGACTTAGATATGATAAAGCAGGATAAGAAGGAGATTGAGGATTATCATTCACATCAATCGCAGTACTCATATAGTCAATCTCCAACGCATTACCATTTGCAAGTAATGTTTTAAAAGATCCATACATGCTTTCATGATCTTCATCATTAACAACATTAAACCTAGGGCCATAAACAAATCCACACCTTGAACCGCTAGCTTGAGGAATGAGAATTCCTTTATTTGCTACACAACTAGGATCTGGAACATTTTGAAAAGGTGTATATGTGCCTGCATATGGTCCAGATTCAACTGTATCAGGACCAAACAATAAAAAACTTGTTCCAAGTCCACTAATTCCAAGTTGAGCTAAGCTAGGATCGAAATCTGCTCCGGACATTGGTGATCTATCAAGAACACTGGCAGCTAAAACAAAATTGGTGTTACCATTTTCTGCACCCCAGATCACACTTACTCTGTCGTCAGTTTGACCGCTTATATCTGCCTCCTGGCTGGATACCTCTAATTCCACTCCAGTAAAGTCTCTTCTAAAAATATAATTAACAACTCCTGCAACAGCATCAGAACCATAGATTGAAGCAGCGCCCTCTTTTAAGACTTCTACTCTTTCAAGTGCAACAACAGGTATTGCATTGGTGTTAACAAATGCACTGCCATCATTGGCTGTGGCACCAGTTAATGTATGCCTTCGACCGTCAACTAAAATCAAAGTTGAGGAAAGGCCTAAACCTCTGAGGTTTACATTAGATGTTCCTTGGGTTGCTCCTTGAGTAAATGAATCAGAATTATTTTCTGAACCCGAGTTAACAGACAAATTTCTTGTTATATCAGCAATAGAAGTTGCGCCAATATCTTCAATCGTATCTCTATCAACAATCTCAACCGGTGAAGCTCCATCAGTTGGACTTCCTTTAATATAAGAACCAGTCACCATGACCTCTTCTATATCTTGTCCAAATGACTCAACTGAAAAAAAGGTTGCGCAAAAAAATGCTGCAAACCACATAGACTTATACTTATTCATTTAAATTCCCCTCAATTTAAATTCAATTAATAATGCAGTTAAACCTGCTGTTAAACATAAGTTACATGAATAATAGTTTTACTGCAAAGTAAAAAAAACGTATAAAAAAAAGCAGTTTTATTTAGGAGTTTGCCCTGTTACTGGGTGTACTATTTCGCTGGGTGGGCTAGTTGTTGCATCAGCTGAAATTAAATTAGGCATGGATGAATCTGATATAGATTTTTTAAAATTTAAAATTTCTTTTGCGATAAATTTGCAATTTAAATCTCTGCTTAAAGCCTCTTCAATCATTAGCTTAAAATAACTGTTAGAGAAGGATTTTTGTTTATATATTATGCTATAGCACAGACTTGGATCAGATCTTGATTCAATGCTTGTTTTAAACTGAGTGCCTGAGCAACTGACAAGCAATGTTATTAAAAAAAAGTTGAAATATTTAATAGTTTTTTGTTTATATCTAAATCGTATGAGGAGCTGCAAAAAATTGATTGATCAATGACTCGAATGATTCCAAACTATCTGTCTCATAATCAGGATCAAATGCAGCTTGATCCCACTCGTCAGTAAATTCAGTTGCTTTTGCATACCAAGACTCCTGCTCATATTGCTTTCGCAAATCCTGAGGTTTGCCCATGTAGTGATAGTAATGCTCGCCCTGGAAATCTTGATGGGTTCTTATAATATGATAAGCATCTTCGCTGACATAGGGTTTAATCATTTCTGCTGCAATTTGCCCATGATTAGGTACATTAATTACTTTTCCAATATCATGAATCAAGCTAATTAGCACCATTTCATCTTCTGCGCCTGCTCTTCTAGCCATTGTTGCAGTCTGAAGGGCATGATGGAGCTGATCTGTTCCAAAACCAAGGGTTAGTGACTCGGCTTGTTTAAGCATTGAGATTATTCTTTTTGGCATATCAAAAATATGAGGCATGTGCTCTTCGCTAATATGCTGCCACTCCTCTTGAGTACTCTGATCCATTCTTGTAAACATACAATCACCTAAATTTAGTAAAGTACTTTATAAATTAACGCATTCAGAAGAAAAAAGAAATATATAGTATTATTTACTTAGGAGAATTTTCATGGAACAAATTAAATTTTTTTCATATTTGGGTTTGTTGCTTTTAAGCCCTGTTTATTTATCTGCCCAATCAGAAAATGCAATAGAGGTAAAAGAAGCCTATAAGTATGTTGGCGAAACAAAAATTGTTTGCGGAAAAATTGTATCCACAAAATATTTAAAAAGAGCTTCCGGAGGGCCTATATTTTTAAATTTCGGAAGAGACTACCCAAATCAACAAATGACAGGCTTGATCTGGTTTGGTAGATTTTCAGAGTATTTCTCATATAAGCCAGAGAAATTTCTTAAAAGAAAAAATGTTTGTGTTAAAGGTTATATATCTGAGTACGAAGGCAAGACTCAAATGGAAATAAGAACCGAGAAACAAATAAAATTAAGAGAATAGTTTAAGTAATAGTAAATTTTAAAACAG
>Ga0075476_10001293_pt1 | contig 11705 bp, 16 predicted proteins | sample DEB08_DNA_5_FD_76339 | JGI IMG/M metagenome (GOLD analysis project Ga0075476, IMG submission 76339) | Aqueous microbial communities from the Delaware River and Bay under freshwater to marine salinity gradient to study organic matter... | ecosystem: Environmental > Aquatic > Marine > Coastal ...
GCGGTGCGGAAACGTATCGCCCTTTTTTAATAGCATAAGTAAAGATGAGACAAGAGTAACAAGACAAGACGCAGAAGACATAACAAACCTCCCGCCCTATTTTAGATACAGACTACCTCACAAAAAATAACCAATAACGAAAGAACAAACATGAGCAATCAAGGAACAGTGAAATGGTTCAACGCCTCGAAGGGTTTTGGATTCATCGCCTGCGAAGACAAGGATGTCTTCGTACACATCTCAGCAGTGGAGGCCGCAGGCCTGAACTCGTTGAATGAAGGTGACACTATTACGTTTGAAACACAGGATGGTCCTAAAGGACCTAGTGCTGTGAATCTATCATTAGCGTAAATTTAGAATATAAAAGGAGCGGTAGGAAACTATCGCCCTTTTTTTATGACCAATTGAATTTATCTAGAGCCGAGTCCTTGTAAGAACCATACGAGATATGTGTGTACTTTCCTGAAGACAGTCCACTGTCTTTGGCAGTGATCGTGTTCAAGAAACTAGTTTGGTCCGCACTCGAGGCAAAAGTGGCTGTGAATGCCACTGCTTTTCCAGAGTCCAATAGTTCCCAAGTCACAGCAGTAGGAATATCCCAGTCATAAGCATCTGCGTGGAATGCCACGTCAGTTTTGGCTTCGTCCACTGTTCCCCAAACTTTTGGAGGGAAAGCGGCAATGGCGTTGGCCGATCCTGGCTGTAACCATTCTAATAAATTTGCTTTGCTTGATTGGCCAACTCCGTTACCGTCGTCTGCAAATTCAAGACCCGTGACCGATATCTTATATCTTGTTGCTCCGTCAACACCAGAATCGGTGCCTTGGAAGTTGTCTAAATCGTGTTTTCTGTATGCTTGTCTAATTTTTGTTGCCATTTGTTTTTGTCTCCTAGGTATTTATCAGTTTGCGCCATAAAAAACCACATTGAAATCCTTATCCTTGAAACAACGCCAAGGATCTATCACAGTGCTTCCTTTTGCCAGATTGAAATACAATTTTTGCCTGTATTTTTTGCCGGTGTGGCTGTATGTCGTCTGTGGATCGTGGGCAAGGAAACAGACACAATCAAACGGATCTTGTTTGAGATTTGGATCGTCGCCTGTTTCAATATCTGCGTATATTACTTCAACTCCTTGTTGCTCTACATAATGAGCAAGAAGCACACTGGGTGATCCAATAGTGTAGGGCACACTTGGCTTGTAGGCCTTGCCGTTTATCACCAATGGTTTGTTTTCTTTCCTGCAGATGTCGGCGACAAAATTTGCCATGTTTCTTGTCTGTTGTTCTCGGCTGTGGGCAATGGCATTGAAAAGATCGTAACCCAGGTCCAGTTCTTTTGCCAGCCAACTCAAGGCAATGTTATCTCTTGGGTGACAGGCTCCTCCGTCTCCCATTCCTGCCTTGTAGTACCCTTTTCCTGTGATCCTGATGTTTGCCTCTTTGAATGCTTCTGTGATCTTATCCACGTTCATGTGTCCTATTTTCATTGCCACATCCTGTATCATATTGACCAAACTGATCCTGGCAGATATCATTGTGTTGTAAAATATTTTGAATCCTTCTGCTTCTTCCCACGTTCCCAGCATCTGTTTGGCATTGTTCCTTACAAGTTTTGTGTAGAAGTTTGCCACTGTTTTACTTGCTGGTGTGTCTTCTCCCTTTTGTGTTCCTATTATGACCATGTCGGGATTGACCATGTCATAGGCCTCAGAGCCCATGGCTATAAGATAGGGATTGTAAACAAATTGGAAGTTGTTGATGTATTTTGAAAAAACTCTCCTGGTTGTGCCTGGCAACACAGTGCTGATAAGAACAACGATCTGATCTTTGTTCGCGTACTTTTGGCACTGCTTCAAAACGTCCACGACCAATGAATAGTCAAAATCTTTTACAGGTAGATGTGTTGTTGGTTTGGATCCATCATAGTCTGGATGGTGGGGAGTAGGAACAGCAATAAAGATCATTTCTGTGTTTTTGAAAACCTCTCTTACGTCTTGCGTGATTTTTACGTGTGAAGAAACTCTGTGTTCAACATCATATCCAATAACCTGGTGTTGCCTGGTCATCTCTTCCGCACAAGGCAGTCCCAACTTTCCAAGTCCTATGAATCCTATTCGCATTAGAATTATTTAACAGCATATAATTCCTTTAAATAATAAAATGATCACAAACCGTAAACATCTCGAAAATTGGATACATTACCTGCGTGAACAAAATTACCAACTGAGAAGGTACAGGGATTTTCCGCTGGATAAACTTTCTATGAATCACAAGGAAGAACTCACCAAGCACGCCGAGGCGTGGCAAAAAGATCCAAATCATTTCACATTCCATCATTTGAGAAACCTGTTTGACGATCTCTCTAGAAATCCAATTAGGTATCCCATGGTGGGAACAGTTCAACACAACGAGATCAACATAGATCCGGGCGGTTCGAGATTGATGGTATCAAAATATCTTGGATTGAAGAACACTGTGTTGGATTTGATCGTTCACGAACATCACGACAGACTCATGGATTTTGAATTAATAGACACCGCCGATAAATTTTGTGAAATTTACAAAACATCTAAAAGTGACTTCCACGTGCAGTTTGATCGTAATGATATCAACAACCAAACCTACGAAAAGTGGTATCAGATCAATTGGCAAGACATGATGCACTTCAACACGGTTGATATAAAAGGATTTAATAATAAATTTCATGAACAGAACAAACACAAAGACGAAGTGTTGGAGTTGTATTTTTTATGAAAGGTCTCATAGTGTTTCATTGTTGGCAAGATATGAACGATCCAGTTGAACTGGAGGTTTTTGAGAACATAAAAATTTTACTGTCAAGCAATACAGCACCCGTACTTGCCAGTGTTGTAGAAAGACAAGACCTACTTGATCATATACCCAAAGGATCTATCACCAACAAGGATCTTATGCGAGAAGAAAATATCCTTGTGCTTCGAGATTGGATACGACAAAACAAAATCACGGAAGTCTACATAGCAGGCCTGCACTACAATCATTGTGTGAGGCAACTGCTGACTAGGTTATGGGAAGTCAGTAACCTTATGAAACTTGATTGGGAGTGGAACTTCAAAGCAAGAGTAATAAAAGAATGTTCAGCAGTGGCAGAAAACGACAGCGTCATTGGACTATCGCAATATTGTGAACAGAACAAATGTGACCTGATCACGGATATAGAAGAATGGAAGACAAATTTAAAGTAAGACTAAGGGTCGTCGAGAAACAGATAGTGAACTGGGACGAGTTCATAACCGAATTCAACACAAGAATAAGAGATAAATTTTTTCCCATAGTGATCAAGATTGACGAGGGTCCGGACTTGTCTTTACTAGAAATACAAGAGTTAAACAGATATAAATTTTTAAAATGGTTTGATCAGTTGGAATGTAATGCCTATGTGGAAACTGACAATCTTATCGAAAAACACCTAGGCGAAAAGCACATAAAAAACTTCAACGAACTGCCTTTCTTTTTTTACAAGAACAACAATACACAGGATAAAAAATTTGAAAAGAAATTTATGTGTTTTGTTGGTGCTCATCGTTGGCCCCGTTTCGTGATTTCTTATTTCCTTTCTACCGAGCATAAACAACAATCTTTCCTTACCTATTGGCAAGATAAATTTCCAACGCAGGACTTAAAAGGCAAACTCACTTTGGAAGAAATACGTAAGTTCAAGTCTAATTTGCCTTTGTACATCGAGACTAGTGAAACAATACAAAGACATTCAACAGGTTACATAAACTTCACAGACACCCGGCCGTTATTGGATTTTTATCACAGAAGTTTTTTAGATATTGTTTGCGAAACTTGGCACGAAGGAGAGACCTTTATGCCAACCGAAAAGATAGCAAGGCCGCTTTCTTGCCTTAATCCCTTTGTTGTCTATGGGCCTGAAAACTTTCTTGCCAATCTCCGGCGTCTGGGTTTCAAGACATTTGAACAGTATTGGGATGAATCCTATGACATCCAAACCGGGGATAAAAGAATCGATTCTATCAAATCTGTTATCAATAAGTTGGCTAAACTTAACTACGAAGAAACACAAAAACTATATACTGAAGTGTTGCCTATTTTGACACACAACAAAAAACTCTATGACGCTATCAGCAAAGAACAAATAATGAAAACATTCAATGGAAACTTATAGATCACTCACCAACAGGCCGCATCACTATCTGACACAGCACGGAGAATTCAAGCCATTTATAACACCAGAGCAGGCCAAGGCAGTCATAGGTCGCAAGGTTTCTTTCATTAGCGAATTCAATCCCAACAACGACAGAATGTCATTTCTCTACGACACAATAAGGTCACACATCGAAATATTTGATCACGTTTACGTAAACTTTGGTGAACCAGGTATCATGTGGAAGGACATCAAGAGTCCTGTCTATCCCGACGGCGATTATTTCAGCACCATAGATTTCATAAACAGATTCTCTAAAGACGAACCCGTTGACTTCTTCGCTAATCTTGTGAGTCTTGTGCCCACAAACCGACCTTTACATTATGTGAATGATATGTTTTTCCAAGGAACTGACATTTATGAAAAGTATGATATCTGTAGAAATCTTTTTACGGAATTAGATACAGATTTACAAAACCGAAAATATTTTTGGGAATCTATGTTCAGTAGGCACTTCAAGTTTTACAAATATTTTAAAACACATCCTGCTGACAAAATAACTTTGAGCACTTGCTGGCCGTTGGGTGTGGAATTCTACAGCAAGAATGTAAAAAAACCAAAAATTACTCCAGCCGAGGACATTGGTATTGACAATCTCAGGTGCAGTGATTTATTTGATCCAGAAATTTATAATTTAAGTTACTACAGTATGGTATTTGAAACTGTGAGGCACGATCATTTCGCTATGTTCTCAGAGAAAGAAGCGAAGCCTATAATAACAAAAAGACCTTTTATCATATTCGGAAGTCATAGACATCTAGAAGCGTTTAGAAGTTTGGGATTCAAAACTTTCTCACCGGTCATAGATGAATCATACGATCTTGAAATAGACGAGGACAAAAGATTCCATATGGTGTGTGAAGCAATGGTTGAATTGTCAAAACAAGACCCTATAGAAGTTTACAAAGAGCTACAACCTATTTTAGACCACAACAAAAGACATTTTGAAAATAAAGATAACTGGAACAAAGAATTTTTAAAAGCCTGGTACCAAGATAGTGTGGTAGACAAATGGGGTAATGTTAAACGAGCCCGGTAAGTTGTAGGACATATCTTCTTTGTTCTCCAACGTTACAGGCCATATGTTTCTTTCTGCCCTGCCAACTATACCAACTTCCTGCCTTGCCAAAACAAAACTTATCTTCAATCCATAGTTGATGTCCGGGTTTGGCATCTTCCAGGAAGACCATTATCCTGACAACAGATTCGGGATCGGCAACTTGTTTATTTTTCCTGTACGTGGGATAGTTGTCCTTATGCCAAGGTAATATCATGCCTGGGTCATACATACTGAGACTAAAAACCAATTCCTTTAAATCAAAGAAATTAAATGCCTTTTCAAATATTGGGTCGAGAGTTTCTGGTATGTAAACTCCGAGATTATCACCATATATTTTGTAATTTTTGTCTTCTGTAGAGAATCCGTGTGTTTTATCAGGATGTCGGTACCACCCGGAATCAACAAAATTCTCATTATTCCAGAATACAGGTATTGTTCCGCTTTTACCATTCCAGTCAGAGTATGAATACTTCATATGCTATACTCATAATTATCTACATTATGAAGACGATTGGTTTTTTTGGTGATAGTTTTTGCGAAAGTAGAAATCCAGACTCTTGGTGCGTACTACTGGCCAACAGACTTGATGCCAAAATTGTGAATTGGGGCAGAGGAGGAGCCAGCATTTGGCACACATTCATGGAATTCGAGAAAAGAATCAATACCAAACTTGTGCCTGACATCAATATATTTTGTTGGACCGAACCTTATAGGTTGTATCATCCTGAACTTCCTTTGGCCAAAGGAGCCGTTCCTATCCCCGGCAAAGACGAAAACATTTACAAAGCGGCAGATATGTACTATGTCTATCTACAGAATTACAAAAAGGACGAATTGGCGTACAAATACGCTCTTCAATATTTTGACCAGCACGTATTGGACAAGGTAGAACAGACAGTGGTGCAGATGTGGAGTATGAGACCTTTCGAACTGTCTGGCAATGAGATTTATATAGAACTGAAGTCCGGCACCTTTATTGACGAAAGTATGTTGATGTTTGCTTGGGACGGAGTACCAAAACAGGAAAAATTTGATATCAACCTGTCTAACCACATGACAACAAAACAAAACCAGGAGTGGGCAGACAAGATTTTTGACACAATTAAATAAGTTTTTATGAAATTACTAGTCACAGGATCAAGCGGATTCATTGGTTACCATTATCTCACGCCAAGACTAGAAAAGGAATACGAAATACATCATCTTAAAAGTGATCTACTCGATTTTGAAGGTGTTGCTGATGAGGTTAGAATGTTCCAACCAGATCAAATCATCCATCTAGCGGCAAGGACTGAAGTTGAAAAAAGTTTTTATGAACAAACCAGTTTCAGCCAAATCAATTATGTGGGCACAGTAAACCTCATAGAACAGGCAACCAAAATAAAAAACTTTAAAAATTTTGTCATGGCTTCAACTATGGAAGTCTATGGGTGGCAACCTATAAGCGATAAGGTAGAAAACGGTGAAGAGATCTTATATCCAGAGGCATTCAACGAACACACGATTCCAAATCCCAATGCTCCATATGCCGTAGCAAAGTATGCCTGTGAGAAATATCTCCAGTATGCCAACAGGGCCATGGGCCTACCTTTTACCGCTTTGAGGCTGACCAACTGCTACGGAAGGAAAGATAATAATTTTTTCGTGACAGAACAAATCATTTCGCAGATGCTAAAAGGAAAAACCTGCAGGCTTGGTTACAAGGAACCATACAGAAATTTTATCTACATAGATGACATGGTAGACGCCTGGTCAACAGTGATCAGTAATCCTGACAAGTGTAATGATGGGAAAATTTTCACTTTGGGCCCAGACAACGCCATACAGATCGAACAATATGTGGAAAAGATAGCCAAGAAACTGTCCTGGACAGGATCAGTTACCTGGAACACTAAACCAAAAAGACCAGGAGAAATTTATTGGTTGAATAGTGACTCTAACCTAATTTATAATACACTTGGTTGGAAACCAAAAATAGATCTAGATACCGGACTGGACAAAACCATAGAGATACTACAAAGATGAAAGTAAAAGGCTACAGCACATTTGACAAACTAAAGACAGCAATGGTAGGAGATGTTTTTCCTTTTGAAAAGTTTGAACACCTAAAACAAGATAAAATATTATCACCTTTGAAAAAGGTTATCGAAGAAACCAAAGAGGATCTTGAAAACCTTGCGTCAACCCTGCGAACAGCAGGAGTGGAAGTCTATAGGCCGGATATGAGCCAGACACCAGTCGACCTATCTAAATATGCCAGGAAGCCACCTCAACAGGTCAGAGACGACATGGCCATTGTGGGAGAAAACTGCTATGTGGCAAACAATCTACCCGAGTATTCACAGATACTTTCAAAGATCGATCCAAAAAACGTTTGTTATCCAAAGAGATACCTAGATTATTCAGATCCATCATACACCTACGAATTGAACATCAACACGCCCGACACTCCCGACCAACAGCGATTGCTCAGCACAAGTTTCATACACCTAATGGGCAAAGACCTGTACTGGGGTACCAACACACCTGGCTGGAAAGATTCTCCATTGATTCACTATCACAAAAACAAATGGGAACAAGAAGGATTTAGGGTCCACATTCAGGCCCAGGAAGAAATGGGCGGACACGGAGATGCCACCTGGGCCATACTTAAACCCGGAGTGATAATGACATTGTTCGACATCCAGCAATATGAAAAAAGTTTTCCAGGATGGGACATTCTTTACTTGGAAGACAAGTATTGGGATCAACTATCACCTTTCAGGGTAATGAAAAAGAAAGTAGGAGGCAAATGGTGGATTGAAGGAGAGGAGCACAACGACGAACTCATAGGCTATGTAGAAAGTTGGTTGGGAGATTGGGTAGGCTACTGCGAAGAAACCGTGTTCGAGATCAATCTTCTTAACATAGATCAGAACACCGTTATTGTCAACAACTACAACAAGAAGGTATTTGACTATTTCAAAAAGCACAAGATCGAACCGATCATCTGCACACAAAGGCACAGATGGTTCTGGGATGGTGGAGTGCATTGCCTCACGCAGGATCTTTACCGAGAAGGCGAAATGGTCGATTACTTTGCCTGATGCACATCTATAGAAATCATTTGCTAGATACAATGAATGATTCGAGGGTAGTCTATGAACTGCTCAAGACCACCTCCAACGAAGATATGATTTTGGTATTTGATGTAGACAGCGACAAAGACAAACTACAAGTTTTAGAAAAAAATATAAGATATCATAATATGGGTCGCGAGATATTGATCACAGATGACTACAATGTTTTGAAAAATCATTCACAAAGCAAAGGTCTGCTTTTTGTTTGTGGCAAAGAAGATACCTTGTTGGACCTTCGGAACAAAGAACATTTCAAAAAACTCACTAGAGTAAAAACACTGGGCCTTTGCTGTTAGGCTCGCTATTGGCTCGCTATTAGGTTCTAGGATTATTTCTTTTTGGCAGAATAGTCAGGCAGTGGTCCACCGTACTTCTTGCCCTTGATCTTTTTGCCGGCAACCTTCTGTGTCTTGCCCTTGATTTTTTCATTACGGTTGCCTGTTCTTTTCCTCTTGCCTTGAGATTTGCAACTGCTGACCCAACTTGCTGGCAAACTGCTGGCAGGTTTAGAACATACTCCCTTTGGAGCAGGGCCGATGTTTTCTGATAGTATAACTTCGTTTATTTTCACAACAATATTTAACCTTTATGGTCAAAGTTGATCTGATACCCTGCTACATTCTGCACAAGATCAACTTGCGAAGACTTTCGTTTGTTTTGTGTTGCTTTAGGTTTAAGTTCTTTAAGGTTTTAAGTTGTTTAAGGTTTTAAGGATTGTTTAAGATCCATAAATACTGTCGCATATGAAAATTTTTGAGATCATTCAGACCAAAACTCCTAGTGCCAAACCAGACCAAACGACACAAGATCTTGTGGCACAAGATATAGTACCAGAAAAAATTGATGACACTATAGTCGAGCACCCGGATCACTCTGCCATAGCAGAAGGCGTAAGCCAGATCCTGAGGCGGGTCAAAGGCAAAGGTCTCAAGACCGGATTCAGATGCACGAGCGGACCTAGGAAAGGCCGTATCGTGTCTAAACCCAGCACCTGTTTCGCTAGGCGTGACCCTGTCAAGGGAGCCAAGATCGCCAAGAAGAGACAGGCCAAGGCCGCCACCGCCGGAAAAAAACTAGCCGTGACCAAGAGGTCAGGTGCCGGTAGCCGTCGTCTTCAGAAGGCACAGATCAAGACTCGATCTTCCAAGGCGAGAAAAATGGGCGGTACCAAAAAGCCTCTACAAAAAGGCAGAGTGGTAAAGCCTAGATAATCAACTCATTATCTTATTTCTCTTAGAAAATCTTTGATCAATTGGTGTCCCTCCTCGTGAGCAGAAGCACCCCAGGTGCCCTGTTCCGATTTCTGTTTGGCTTTGTCCGCCAGTATGGCAGAGTTCAAAACGGTTTTTGAGTCCACGGTTCCCGATGACGCCGATGCTATCAACATCATAACCCCACCAATAAAACCTTCTATGCTCATCTAAATTTGTTCTCCAGGTGTAATAGGTGATCACGGCACCAGTCTTCTATGTCTTCCTTGGCTGGTATGATCTCCGCTTCTCTGTATCCATATCCTAGACACACATCGTGGAATCTCTTGGCGAATGTGCCAGGTGACATCAGGGCGTCATCTCCCCATTGTGTCACTCCTTCTATGTAATCACCTTTCACATAAGTTTCGGTCATCTCCTCAAAGATGTCCTCGATTGATTTTGTTTGAAGTCCTCCCATCATTGTGCCATCTCCTTTGTAAATTCTGAGGATACCGCAGACGCCTCGTACTGACCACGAATGTGGCTTTTATAAGTAGTCTTGGGAATCTGCAACCTTGCATCCATAACTCATAATAGCACGGATACCTATACGGTCAACCTGGTATTTTTTTCCAAAAATACTATAAGATTAAATAGGTTTATGAAGAATTTTTGTTATAATCCTTTCACAGGACTGGACATATCCACATCGGGAGACCTCAAACCTTGTTGTAAATTCCTCAATGACCAAATACCAAAATTCAATATCAAACAAGGTATAGGAAATTACAGGAATTCCAAATGGTTGAAAAAACTCCACTCTGAATTCAGGAACAACCAAAGGCCAAAAGGATGTGCCAAATGCTGGAGGGAGGAGGATTCCGGTCTACTGAGCAAGAGACAAATGGACACGTCAAGATTTGAAGAAAAGTTCAAAAAAATGGATCTTGATCGTGTTGGGTTTACGAATGTGGCCGTGGCTTTTGGAAACATCTGCAATCTTGCCTGTAGGATATGTGGTCCAAAAGACAGTAGCCGATGGGTCGCCGAGATCAAAAAGCACGACAAGAAAGACAATCCCATACACCAATGGTTCAAAGATCCCGACATATTGGAAGACCTCTATCAGAGCACCAAAAATGCCGTGCATTTTGATGTGCCTGGTGGCGAACCTATCCTGCTTGAAATCGAGGAACATTTTGACTTTCTTAAAAAGTTTGGTGACAGGAGCGGAGAGATCAGCCTGCACTATGTGACCAATGCCACAAACTTTCCAAAAAAAAGTTTCATCAACATATGGAAGAAGTTTAAGTCAGTGGACATCCAGATGAGCATAGACGGAACAGAGAAAAGGTATGAATACAATAGATGGCCTGCCAAGTGGAACAGGGTCTACAATAATATGTTGAAATACCGTAAACTATCAAGAGAAAATAACAATATCAAATTGAGTATAAGCCACACCGTGTCGGCGTTCACTATATTATATGTGGATGATTTTGTGAAATGGTGTATCGTGAATGGATTTCCAAAGCCTTGGTTGGGACCTTTATATACGCCTGCTCATTACAGGCCAGGCATCTTCCCCAAACCGATCAAGAATCGTATAATTGAAAAACTGGCATCCAGTAGATACAACGATGTGAAAAGCCTTATTCCGTATGTGGAACAGGACGACGAGGAATATTATCCATTGTTCCAGATGATGGTTAAAAAGTTAGACAAGGATAGGAAACAAAATTTCTCCAAGACATTCGAAGGTCTAGTGTAATTCTAGGCCAAAAAAAGTCAATAATTACGCGACTTTTTAACCAGGTTGACCCAATTACCAACCGTGCTATAATGAATTATACATTAACCAAAAAAAGGAGTTGAAAATATGTATATGAAGTTGAATAAGTTGATCCAAGACGTCGGTGTGTTAAACAACGATGAATTGAACAAAGTGATAGAGGCGGTGAAGTTGAGAAGAAATCAATTACACTTCCAAGATGCCCACAGTTTGAAATTCAGAGACAGGGTATCGTTCCAAGGCAGACACGGTAGAACAGAAACTGGTACCGTTGAGAAGGTTAAGATCAAATATGTGTTGGTAAGAACAGACGCAGGTCAGAGATGGAA
>Ga0075476_10001301_pt1 | contig 11683 bp, 19 predicted proteins | sample DEB08_DNA_5_FD_76339 | JGI IMG/M metagenome (GOLD analysis project Ga0075476, IMG submission 76339) | Aqueous microbial communities from the Delaware River and Bay under freshwater to marine salinity gradient to study organic matter... | ecosystem: Environmental > Aquatic > Marine > Coastal ...
GCAACTTCTGTTACATTGCCGAGAACAGATACATGCTCTGTCTTTCCGCCTGTGTCGATTATTAGCTTAGTAAACTCATGGTTTCGGTCTAAGCCCTCGACTAAAGGGCTCTTATTATTAGCAAAAGAAGAAGCCCTATCTTCAATCATATAGGTAACGCTTCCAGGATTTACAAATATATCAGAAAGATAATATCTATCTTCATCTTTCGAGTGTACTATTTGTATCAGTCTTACCATTATTACTCTCCTTTATTGGATATACATCTTTTTTTCTCGCACACCATACTTTGCCTGCTATGTGAAGAATATAATCATGATTATATTCCCTTAACAAGATACCAGTAATTGGCTTCTCTGGCCTAAACCACTTAGTGGCTTCAAGATTTAGCAGGACAGTCCCTTGTGGGATATGACATAAATCACCTTTTCTCATGTTTGTACAATTCCATAGTTGGTTGTAATCAAAGTACCAGCACAACTAGCAGCATTTTGAAGTGCCGTTCTGGTCACCTTGACTGGATCTAATATACCAGCCTTGATGTGGTCTGTCAACACACCGTTACGGAAATCCCACCCTCTACCTTCTGTGTCGCTTAGTACAACATTGATCAAAAGGTCTGGACTCTGGCCAGAGTTGATAGCCATCTGTCGGAATGGAGCCTGACAAGCTCTTTGAACAATAGAAGCACCAATTGCTTGGTCGGCATTTTCGGTTGTAACAGCTATGCCTTGTGAAGCTTTGAGCAAGGCCACGCCACCGCCAATGACAATACCTTCATCTTGAGCAGAACGAACAGCCTCAAGAGCATCTTCGATACGATGCTTTGCTTCAATCATTTCTACCTGTGTGGTGCCGCCGACACGAATAACTGCTACTCCAGAAGATAGTCTGACGATTCTGCCTTGTATTGTTTCACAATCGCTAATATCGTCTGTATTCTTGATCTCTTCCTTTAGAGACTCAATACGATCATTAATCCTATCACCATCACAAGAACCGCCAACAATGATCGTGGAGACTCTGTTACTTTCAACAGACACAGAAGAACCAAGAGAAGAGAAAGGTGTCTCTTGTAGCTTCATACCGCTCTCTCTTGTAATGAATGTAGCACCAGTAGAAAGAGCCAAGTCAGATAGGAAGTTGGTTCGCTCTTCTCCATAAAACGGAGCACGAATAGCAGCAACCTTTAGTGTTCCTCTAACAGCATTTGTGATAAGAGCAGCAAGTGCTTGGCCCTCAATTTCTTCTGCTACAATGATAAGCGGACGAGACTCTCTAGCAATCATTTCAAGGATTGGGTAAATCTGTTCGACCTGAGTAATCTTGTGGTCAGTCACCAAGAAAAGAGGGTCATCGTAGCTCATGGTGGCCCGTCTCTCGTCAGTAATGAAAGCAGAGGCACAGAACCCAGCAGGAAAGCGGAAACCTTCTGTGAGGTCAATAGAGGTCTCTAAAGACCTACCCTCCTCGATAGTGATAGAACCATCTTGGCCTACCTTATCGACAGCCAAAGCAATCAACTTACCAATCTTAGAGTCATTGTTCGCGGAGATTGTGGCGATATGTTCAATATCATCAATCGACTTGATTGGCTCCACAAGACTCTTTAGGTTCTCGACCACCTCGGCTACTGCCAAGTGGATTCCTCTCTGTAGCTCAACAGGAGGAATACCAGCAGCAATATGTCTCTGGCTTTCCATAAGAATAGCTCTAGCAAGGACAGTTGATGTAGTTGTTCCATCGCCTGCCTCATTGTTAGTATTGACAGCCGCCTGTCTAATAATTTGAGCACCAGCATTTTCGAATGGGTCTTCCATTTCTACGAAAGCTGCTACTGTTACACCATCCTTGGTAATGAATGGTTGCTTGTCCTTTTCTTGGAGAAGGACGTTCTGACCTCTTGGGCCAAGTGTAGAGGCAACATTGTCTGCCAATACATTAGCTCCCCTCAAAATCTTCTCTTGAAGGGAAGTTTTGTTATCAAATACACGACTCATATCTACTCCGTTCGTTGAGTCAATATAACCAGTTTAAATCAGGTGTCAATATCTAATTGTGAACCAGCGCCATAAATAGTGGTGTCGGGTTTGACATCTTTAGCTACAGTTTTAAATTTAACTGATAACTTGGACATCTTATTAGAAGCTCTTTGTGTGTCTCTAATTGCAGTAGAAGGGTACATCGTACCTCTGAAAAATCCATTAACAGCATCATTTAGCTTATCTAAAGTTTCATATGTTTCTTTCACTAAACCAGACAAAAGCTCACTGTTTTGAGTCAATACTTTTTTGATACTATCAGTAGAAATTTCTATTTCATTAATCTCCGGTGCTGGAATCTCGCTGGTTTTAATTTTAAAACTAACCGCTGGTCTCTTTGATATTGTTTTTTTACCTATTTTTCCAGTGCGGACAAATTCAACACATAGATTGGAAAAATCTTCTTTATTCCTTGTTTTTAGCAGTTCTTCATAAGCACTAGCTATCTCAGTTTGTAGTTGAACAGTATTGACTTTTTGATTCAGGTGTCTTTTTAGCGTATTCTCAAAACCTTCCCAGTTGGAAATTGAAGCAAGTCTTTTTAGAATTTCTTCTACTTGTTCTAAAGTAATGTTTTGTGATACCTGTCTATCAAGATCGGCATTTTTATCAATTTTGCTTTTGATCATATTTTCAAACCTATCTATAGCTTTCTGTTCTTTCTCCCCACCAGCCTTAAAAATACCAAAAAATGTAGTTTTAAGGGCATTGTATCTTTGTCTCTCTGCTGTATCTTTAGATAGATTTTTCTTCACATCGAACAAGTCAAAAAAGTTTTTCTCATTTGACAAGAGGTTTTCGGTTTTAAGAGAAACGAGAACTTCTCTAGTCTGATAAGATACAACCTCGTCGCCCTGAAAATTTTTGACAAAAGCAAGATAGCTAATGTGGTCTAAGTGAGGAAACTGTTTAAAGAATGTGATTAGGTTATTAAAGCTACCACCCGCCCCTGTGCTCTGTTTAATTGTTTTCAATGAATAAGCCTTGATAACTTTACCTGAACGATCAACGACTTCAATATCTTGGATTGGGTTACCTGGGGGTATCCTACCACCAACTAAGATGGCAACCAAATATTCCATAAGAAAACCAGCAGTAGTGTCTTCATAATGATACAGTATCTTATTCATCATAATGACCACATCAAGATAGTTCATAATTTGTGGGATAGTTTTGTTCTGATTATTAACACCACCTAGCACACTTTGAATCTTTTTTAGCCTACCTTCGATATTCTCAAAAGGGTCGAATCCGAAAATCTTGTTATACTTTTCTATATTGATTGAATTGACATCAGCCTGACTAGGTGCTGACAAGAGTTTATCAAAAGCAACTTTATAGAGCTTATCTACATCCTCTGGGCTCTCAAACTCGTCAAGCCTTTGAGCCTCTAAAATCAACTTAAGAACATCGTTGATTAGATATTCTTCTTCTATTGTCTTCTTCAAGTCAGACATAAATAAACCTCTTTTTAGATAATAATATCAGCAATTCCTAACTTAACTGCTTCCTCTGCATCTAAATAGATGTTTACTTTTTCATTCAGCATCTTAGTTAGCTTCTTTTTTGTGAGCTTTGAGTTATCAACGAGGGCGTCAATGTATGCTTCTTGAATCTTCTCGATTGCTTCAAGCTCATTGGCCATGTTTGGAAGAATGCCAAAGCTACCGCCAGCGACATTGTGAATCATTACACGACAGTTACGTCCAATCTTACGCTTGCCCTTTGTACCAGCAGCAAGAAGAAGAACACCAGCGGACATGACTTTACCAACACCAATAGTATGAACCTCTGTAGTCTCCTTTACAATGTTGAGAACATCATATAAAGCAAACATATCGTCTGCTGACCCACCATAAGTACAGAGATAGAAATCAATTGACTTTCTGTCCTCTTCCTTTTCTTCGAGCTTGTTTAGCTCATTCATATAAAGCAGTCCGTGAACAAGCTCAGCAATCTTCTCTTGCTCTACTTCTGAGAACAGCCCCATTACTCTAAGGTCTGGCTCTGGCTTTTCTTCTGCCGCACCAAGCATGGCAGGATCGAGAATCAATAATTCTGGCTTACCAGCCTTTTGTGGCTCGACTGCTTCACCTTCCTGCTTGCTGGTTTCTTGAGATTGGGGCGCTGAGGCTTCACTCACCTCTTCAATAATCTCCTTAATTACCTTCTTTAGTCTGCGAATCATGTATTCTCCTTTAGGATTCGAATTGCTAGTTCTTTGTTTTTATTCAAAAAATTCATGGCCGAATGCCAATCTTTAAAAGCAACCAACTGCTTAAAGACTCCTGTGTGTGAGTCAATAATGGCATTGATTGATTTTTTCTTGAACTCAATATAATCTTTTTCAAATGAGTTGTCAAATTCTTTTATTGCCTCTTCGTCGGCACCCTCTTCTCTCATCTTTTGTATCTTATAAGTTCTGGAGAAATAGAGGTTTTCTATAGCTTTAGTCAAGGCGGTTAGGGCTGTAACCTGAGAGACTCTGATCAATACTATTGATGTCTTTATTGAGTTCAAAAAGTAGTTTAAACTACAAGTTAGATAACCTAGCCCAAATGATGCTAGGGCTCCTACTATAAACAGTAACTGTACTTTTGTCAAAGTGTCTCCAAATAAAAATAACCACCAGGGTTGCTGATGGTTATTATAGCATGTTGAACTGAGAAGTCAAGCCTATCGCTTCATCAATCTCTTCATAACTCTCTCAGCGATCACTGTTGACTGTCTGTCTACTTTAGACTCTCTCTGTAGACGACGAGCAACTCTACGGAGAACAGTCTCCATTAGTTCCTCATCATCTTCTGGTGCGGGTGGGGCAGCATCCATTTCGGCATCACCCCCTTCAATGCCCCCCATTCCTTCGTCACCTTCTGGCTCATCTTCGGTTTCAACATCCATCATATCACCAGCACCAGCAGCTTCAAGCTTCTGGTCGATAAGGTCAAGTAAATTTGTTAGTGCGGATTCGATTTCTGAGTTATCGGCACCGCCTTCCATTCCTTCGTCGTCGCCCATACCCTCTTCGTCATCAAGCTCGACATCTGGCATTTCCTCGTCTTCGACAGGTGGCATATCTTCGTCTTCTTCGCCGCCTGCTTCCATATCCATATCCATTTTCATTTCGTCTTCTTCTTCGAAGAGGGCGGAAAGCTCTTCTTCAAGCTCTTCGTCTTCTTCGTCTCTACTGACGGGTTCTCTCATTCCAGGCTTAGCATCTCTCATGCCAGGGCTACCAGAACCATACATCTCAGAAAGCTTGTTGCTTGAGAGGGGTTCGAGGCGAGCAAGTTTCATGAACTTTCTAAACTCAGATTCAGTTAATAGGTTTTTTGCCATTTTATGTAGGACTCCTTAAAATACATAATAAATAGTGGTGTTATTTTATAACGACTAAAAAAATGCCTGAGAAAGTTTCGGATTCTTTTTAAGTTTTTCTAAGGCATTGTCTTGGATTTGTTTAATCCTAGCAAATGAGACTCCCTCTCTTTCTGCTATTTCTCTTAAAGTCATCTCTCCGTTCTCATAAATAGATATCAAACAACAATTAAACTCTTCTTCATATGGAATCCAATGGCGGCAGGTTGAATTCTCACAACTTTCTTTACAATCTAAATGGTGCCGACTACATTTTAATAAGCCATCTTTCATAAATCTGGGTGCTCCTGTTCTATTAAATCAAATATATCTTCAACTTCTTCTTCTGTCAAACCCAGATTAACTTTTAATTCATTTCCTTTGTCTCTTAACTTCTTAGACTTCTTTATCTTTGCTTTGGCCTGTGGCTTTATGGAATCCACATACTCCATAAATAATTCATCGCCATCAATGTATGAGCTTATTATCTGCCTAAAGAACTCAGATTGACGAAAACCGTCATACCGAAGTTTAATAAAAAACTTAGCATGACGGTGATCGTTGTCTTCAAAAACTATGGTCTTGGTTTCTTTACCATAATCATATTCATCAGCCATCTTAACCTCTGATGAAACTCTTTATATCGTTCACATGGTACCAATGTTTGGGATGTGGGTTGCTAGGTTCAGGCATAGCTGTGACTGTACCATTCTTAATTAGAAGGATAGTCGGCACACCTTCAAAGTTATGGGCTCTTTCGAGGCCTTCACCATCTTCCATGTTGAAAGCAAAGAACCTCACGTCATTGATACCTGATGCCACCTCTTCGTATATTGGCTTGAGGGCATGGCAAAGATGGCAACCATTGTTGTAACACTTAACAACAACAGGTTTATCTAAATTGTATTCACCAGATATAAGCTTATCTAATGAATGCCTTGCTAACCTCTCAACCATTTTCCCTCTCCACTCTTTGAATCAAACGATCAATATACCAGCGAGCCTTCTTAAGATCCTCAACTGGCTTTGCCTTGTGCTTATAGCGAGCAATATACTTGACAGCATTGCCTGCCTCAAAGCCAAGGTTCCAGTCTTCGATCACATCAATAACTTCAAACTTGCCTTGGTTATAATGATCGGGGTGATTGACTGTCTCTTTTACTACGGGAGCATTTCGCTGTGATTCCCAGCGAGCAAGTCCTTCAAGGTCACTATTGTCAAATAGGTCTAGCTGTTGCATTGATGAAATCCTGTTGATCCTTTCATATGTCTTAGCTGCTACTTTTGGTGATGTCATTTACTGCCTCTCTTGTTTTTTGAATACATGTTGGGCAGAAAAGATTCACCTTCTTCTCTGCCTTACGAACCACAACAGACCATGTAAGAGCCTGTTGCTTATTTTTCTTATCAAATGAGGAGCCACAACTAGAGCAAGAGTCGGGCATTAAATGAAAAAGAAACTGGTCTTCCTCTAAGGTTGCTTGGCCTTTCTTTTTCTTTAGTGCTCTTCGTTCTGCTCTATTCATCTGTTTCCTCTGTAAAATCATATCCCCATTCACAGCATTCACACATTGTATACCCAAATTTTGAGGTATCGCCCAGTTCTACTGGCTGGGGAAAAGAATACAAAGTTTCAATATAGCTTTCGTCATCTGTTTTAGACTCATAATAGTCTTGAAAGCTTTGTGCTTCGTCTTCTGCTGCTTGTCTGCCTTCTTCAGTAGGAGGGTGTAGGATATCCCCTGTTTCTCCCCATACTTTTCCGCCATACTCTGCCAACCAGCCTTCATAATCAGGCTGACCTTCTAGCCATGGTTCAATACTCATCGTTCCATCCCACAGATTCTTGGGGCTGGATATGCTGACTGCTTAAAGATTACGACGGCAGAAGGAAACGGTGCTGAGTTGGTGCCTTCACCAAACTTTAGCCGCCCTTTGATGAATCTAATCTCGTCTGCCTTCATAACAAACTCATGCCAATACTTGGTATCAGTACGAGCAGGAATCAACATAACCACCTTTGTCCCCTGCTTCTGTCCCTCATGGTAAGCCTTAGCAACCCAATCCTTAAGCTCTCGCCCGTATGGTGGATTCAGGAATACCGTATTGCCTGACCAATCTTGGGACAGAGCGTCAGCAGACATATCAAAGTAATTAGATACCTTGTAATTATCTGCCGAAGCAGCAGCGTCTAAAGTGAATGGTCCATATAAACCATTCAACTTATCAAAGAAGTCTTGTGGAGTGGCCCAGTCATTAGACTCAGAGCTAAACATAAGTTTGGTTGTTTCTTTATCCACCTGTACTCCCAAGCGCTCCATCACCTCTATTTGAGATAGTGATGCCATCTTCATACAGAGTGTCTTCCATAATCTCAACTGGCCTAAATGCCATGACAGGAACCATTACCAACTGAGCGATCTTGTCGCCGTGTTTGATATGTTGGAACTGTCCACCAAGATTATGGAGGTCAATGAAGACCTCTCCATTGTAGCCCGAGTCGATGACATGAGCACCAACAATTAGGTTTCGCTTGGATGCTACACTGGACCTGTTCATCACCTGAAGCATATATCCATGAGGAACTCCAAACTTCAATCCAAGAGGGACAAGCCTAGATTCGCCAGGAGGAATAACGATAGTCTCTTCTACACAAGCAAAGACATCCAGCCCAGCATCAGAAGGATTGGATCTTTGTGGTGCTTCTGCGGTGTCATTACACCGATAATACTCAATTAGCATCGGTTTCCTCTTCTCGGCTTAGGCCAGTGATGCTGGAATAAGCATCATAGATTTCATCCATATCGCCCTTTGTCTTAAGGATACGGTATGCCTTAACAGCAGACCTCATCTCCTCTGTGGTAAGCCAGCCGTTGTCCTTAAACTCCTTACGAAGCTCACGACGATGCTGCTTGTAAGGCTCAATAGCCTCTTCGATATCATTGAAGGCTCGGATGAACTCCTTCATGTATCGCTTCTTCTCTTCAGTACTTGTATCAGCCATGGTATATCTCCTTGTTGTGCTGCTATTATAACGTCTTCAAACTATCTGGCAAGTAAAAATCAATAGCCTCTAAGATTTTTTACTGCCAACTCTTTGTGTTTGGCCTCAATCATTACATCTAGAACAAGGCCGTAATCGTCAATGGGACCAGTAACAAGATCCGAATGAGCATTCGGTTTAATCTTCGCATCATTGTATTCTACACTCCTACTTTCAGAATAGTGAACTACGGGCGTAATATCTCCCCAAGTTTCTTTCGCCATGAAGAGAGCCTCTTCTTCAGATTGACCACCACCACAGAATTTATGATGATGGTAATCAAATACGATAGGAACACCAGTATCAGCAAATACCGAATGATAAAGGTCATGAGTCGAATATAGAGACGGTCTATCATCGTTCTCCACCGTTAGTCTCATTCTAACCCGATCAGGAAGCCTGTCAAGGTTATCACAGAATGTTTTGAGTGCCTTTGGTTTATCACCATAGGCGGCACCAACATGAATATTGATCTTAGCTTCTGGTGTTCTTGGTAGCCCAATCATATCAAAAAACTCACCGTGAATATCAAGGTCTCGGACTGTATTGGCCAATACCCTTTCATCAGATGAAGCTAGTTTGTTGTATGGACCAGGGTGAGAAGTAATCCTAATATTGTTCTCTCTAGCATAATCGCCTGCTTCTTTACAAGCTTTCTCAATCTCTTCGTAGTCAGGAAGATCTTGAATCTGGTATTCCGAGGCCCAAGGAAAAACATTTGACGACACTCTGAAGAAGTGAATGTCATTAGCCACATTCCATTTAAGTATGGGCAGAAAGTCTCTCACATTTTGTAGGGCCAGTTCCGAAGCATAAGTAATTCCCTTAGCATCGAAAGTTCTACGAATCATTCCCCGAGACATAGTAACCTTTTTGGTTCCTCTCGGCTTATCAAACTTTGTTGGGTATGATAGTTCCATATTGATACAAGCATACCCGTATCTCATCGGCATGGTGCCTCCTTGCCCAGACAGTATAGCCCGCTTGAAACTGGTGTCAAATGTGTTCAGGAGAGTATGAAAAGATTACTTGTGTTTCTCCCACAATATTTTGTATGTGGGTTTTAAACTTCTCTTGATTCTCAAGCTTTTTGTTTAGAGTTCGCCACTCACCAACCTTCTCCATAATATCCATCTTATTAACAATCAGAATATTAACATCATTCATTCTTACTGCTTTCACAAGTTTGTGGCTGTTGATCCAATTACACTGTCTCTTCCTGCCTGTGGTGGCACCAAACTCATTGCCAAGCTGCTGTAGCATCTTCAATCTTTGGTCAGAACCTTGGAACTCTTTTGCTCCTACATAAGTTTCATATGGCTTGATTACGCCATATACATTTCTAATCGCTGTAGGTGGAACACCATTCTGAATGACTGCTGAGATTCCTGTGTTACAGGATGTGACATACGGATACTCACCCCAATCAATGTCAAGGTAAAAACCTTGAGCACCTTCCATAAGGACAATGCTTGAATCACCAAGCTCTTCATACATATCTACCAGAAAAGGCTCAAGGGATGATACAGACTCAGCGCGACTACCACACCTAAAATGCTTATCACGATAAGCAGGTCCATTACCTGTCTTAGTGGTTCCGACTTTTTCATCCTTTGAGTCCTCTTCAATGTGAGATTGTGTGATTACGTGAGCGTTCTTGGCAATTCTAAGATTGTTTTTGACATCAATACCAATTGACTCCAACTCTTGGATCTCTTTCATTAGCTTGGCTGGGTCAATGACACAGCCGTTTCCAATGATGCTCTTTACACCAAAGAAAACCCCAGCAGGGATATGATGAGTGACAACTTTTTTGCCTTCATGAAAGATAGTATGGCCAGCATTACAGCCGCCATTGAATCTAACACAATGGCTATAATAGTTTCTTTTTAGAAGGGAGTGAGAAACCTTACCCTTGCCCTCGTCACCATACTGAAGGCCGAGAACTACATCTACTACCAATTTTAACTCCTAATATTGAATAGTTGTAATAAAAATCTTTTGATGAGATTTGCTTTCTCTTTGTCTGTTTCACAATTACCAAACAAAAAGTTGTATGTCGTTTTCTCACCTTCAATTTCTTTGTTTAGTGTTTTGATTTTCTTATTCATCCATTTTGTCTGTTGTTTATAGTTATTTGGATTCCTAATATTGAATCTATCAGACATTTCTAGAAGAATAAAATAATCTTCGTCATCTAAAGCTTTCTTTGCTTTTTTGAATAGCTCAATTCTTTCTGCTCTTTCGTACTCTGATAATCCTTGTACTTTATCTGGGTGAAGATTAAGAGCCAGCTTTTTAAATAACTTGGTAAAGACATCTTTCATCTGTTTCTTTTCAAGATCATCTTGAACTTCGGGTTGGACGACTACTTGCTTTCCTAAGTCTTTGTAAGGCTGTACTCTTACCTCTTCTTCTTGATTAAGTTGCTTTTGTTCAGAAGTTTTGTTGGCAGATTCATCTGCTTTCTTTTGTTTAAGAGAGTTGATATCTATATTCTTGCTTTTACAATACTCTTCTAAGAAAAGCATAAAGTCTGTGGCTGAAGTAGAAGACAACTCTTTTACTAGCTTAAGCTCTTCGTGTTTGAAATTAATTTCATTAAGAGCCCGCTTCCACTTTACTAAATCAGAGACAAGCAAGGTAAACCCTCCGTATTTAAATAGGAAGGAGGGTCTAACTATTTACTTGCCTTGTCCTCGGTACTTCTTCTTATAGCCCTTATTTCCACCATTAGGCCCAGGATTCTTATATTTTGTTAGTGGGCTTTTGCCGATCGAGGTCTTCTTCTTTGGTGCTTTGTTGTGTGTCTGCTTTTTCATGCTTTCTCCTTTTTGTTAGCATTTAACAGTTTTACTTTAATATCTTTTGGAGCCTTATTCAAGCATTTTCTTATTTGTTTCTCGTAGTATTTCTTCTTTATGTCTGGTGATTTATCGGAAACGGGGCGGTTGTCTATCCTGAATAGTTCGACACCGTGTTTCGTACATTCTGTTCTTTTATGGACATCTCTACGGATTGTTCTAGCAAATGCTTTTTCTCCTCCCCAGCCTTTTATTGCTTTATAGTGTTGCCTACCTTGTAATTCAAATGCTAATCCCAACTCTTCGTTGTAGCAGTCGAGTTCCAGTTTATAGCCCGTCTCTGGATTTCTCAGCCAATCAGGGCGAGTGTTTGGAAATTCAAATTTACCAAATCTAGATATAAATGATTCCAAGCACTCTCGAAATAAAGGTTCTGC
>Ga0075476_10001307_pt1 | contig 11660 bp, 10 predicted proteins | sample DEB08_DNA_5_FD_76339 | JGI IMG/M metagenome (GOLD analysis project Ga0075476, IMG submission 76339) | Aqueous microbial communities from the Delaware River and Bay under freshwater to marine salinity gradient to study organic matter... | ecosystem: Environmental > Aquatic > Marine > Coastal ...
GATGTTTCGGGATATGCACGTGCATTGGAATGGTTCGATCAAAAAATGGCGGGTGTCCTGTCGCAGTTGCGTCCCGATGATTTGCTGATCCTGACGGCGGATCACGGCAATGATCCAACATGGGTCGGAACCGATCACACACGCGAACGTGTGCCTGTATTGATCGCAGGTGCACACCCCAATGACATTGGCGGCATTGGGTTTAGCGATGTGGCGGCGACAATCGCGCGATTTTTTGATGTGCCTTACGGTGGAGAAGGGAAAAATATAGAATGAGTGAACCCAGAGCAGACGGCGCGAAAATTGAAATTCACCTGCATCACGAAGGTGCGGCGCCACCCGAATTTATTCGCCGCCTTGCGTCCGAGAAAAAGGTGGACCTATCCAAGATTTTTGATGACACGGGCGGATATGTTTTCACATCCTTCACCGAATTTTTGCGTACGTATGAGGCCGCCTGTACAGTCCTGCAAACTCCGCAAGATTTTTATCACCTGACCCGTGCAATTTTAGAAGAATGCGTATCACATGGGGTGATTTATACAGAAACATTCTTGGCCCCAGATTTTTGTGGAAATTCTGATGTCGCGGCATGGCGTGATTATTTGGCCGCGATTGAAGAGGCGGCCAATCATGCGCATCAGGAACATGGTATTGTGATGCGCGGCATTGCGACATGCGTGCGCCATATGGGGCCAGAACAGGCCAAAAAATCGGGCCTGTGCGCGGCTGAAACAGCAGGTGATTTCCTAACAGGTTTCGGCATGGGTGGGGACGAAAGCATTGGGCATCAGGGCGATTTCGCCTATGCCTTTGATATGGCGCGCGAGGCGGGGCTGCGCCTGACGACACATGCGGGCGAATGGGGCGGCTCACAAAGTGTGCGCGAGGCGATCCATGATCTAAACGTGGAACGTATTGGCCATGGGGTGCAATGCATTAAGGATCCTGCGCTTATAGAAGAGATCAAAGCACGTCAAATCACACTTGAGGTGTGCCCAGGCTCAAACGTGGCCTTGGGGGTTGATGTTGCGCCCAGTTGGGCAGAGCATCCGATCAAGGCGTTGTTTGATCAATCCGTCCGCGTAACGGTATCCACCGATGATCCACCATTCTTTCACACGAATTTGACCCGTGAATACGATATGTTGGCGGATACCTTTGGATGGGGTGCTGCGGAATTTTGTGTTTTGAGTGAAAATGCGGTTGATGCGGCCTTTTGCGATGCTGAAACCAAGAAAACCCTGCGTGAAAAGGTACGGAAATCATGGATCAACATCTAACAATCGTCGATCATCCTCTTGTTCAACACAAATTGACCCTGATGCGCGACACGGCCACCCCAACGGCGGTTTTTCGGAAATTGTTGCGCGAAATCAGTTAGTTGTTGGCCTATGAGGTGACGCGGAATTTGCCCATGTCGATGCGTCAGATTGAAACACCCTTGATGAAAATGGATGCCCCTGTGATTGGTGGAAAGAAATTGGCGCTTGTGTCCATTTTGCGGGCGGGCAATGGGTTGCTTGATGGCATACTTGAATTGGTGCCCTCTGCACGGGTGGGGTTTGTGGGCCTTTACCGCGATGAAAAAACGTTAAAGCCCGTGCAATATTATTTCAAAGTCCCCCAAGGCTTAAGCGATCGCCTGACCATTACAGTGGACCCAATGTTAGCCACAGGCAATTCATCTGTTGCAGCAATTGACCTGCTGAAACAAGCAGGGGCCAAAGACATTCGTTTTTTATGCCTATTAGCCGCACCCGAGGGTGTCGCCCGCATGAAAGAGGCCCATCCAGATGTTCCAATCGTCACTGCAGCATTGGACAGCCAGTTGAACGAAAAGGGGTATATCGTTCCGGGCCTTGGCGATGCAGGGGACCGCATGTTCGGCACAAAATAGCGAATCGGGTCCATTCGATTATCCGCCGCAAATCCCCTGTAACCCAACCCAAAGCGTGTCGTTCAAAACGGGACGTGCGGAGCTTGGGCGCGTGATCTCTGCTGATAGAAGATGCGCAGTATCCTGTCCCGTAATGTCACGCGCCAATGCATAGGGGGTTATGGCGACCCCCTGTTCATAAAACGCAGTGATCAAAAGTGTATCTTCTGGGACCGCCGCGGGATTGTTCAACAGCCCTTTGGCAAAGTCTGCCAATGTCGCTTGGGGTAACTGACCCGTTGTTAGCAGTCGGAAGGTTGGCATGAACCCTGCCGTCTCAAGCATCTGTTGCAACATATCCCGCGGTTCATTGTCGAGATTGAGTTGAAGCAAGTAACCCGCCAACACATCAGGGGTGTCATAATCCTCAACCAACGTGTGGCTGACCACAATTACGTTCCCGGGCAGTGCGCGAACGCTTTCTACACCTTCGCGTAGGATAGCGATTGAAACGGGCCTATCAAACAGACGATTTGACAATTGATCCAGCGCACGCGTGGACAGGGAGGAGGTACAGGCGCGTCCTGTAAAGCGTTCCAATTCCTGCAATAACCCATTGCCGATTTCCTGTTCGGTCACATCGGGTAGGAGGCGCAGGGTGTAATCACGCACGGCACCGGGCATCCAAAAAACCATTAACGCGGCAAAGAATGTTAAGATCGTTAGGAAACTTATGATCCGCAATCTTCCCGGTTTTGGGCGGCGGCGTTCGATCACCTGACGCAGCTTTTCAATGGCCTCAACCATTTCAGTTTCGCTTTCGCCCAATTCCAATGTTTCATCAGGATCACCATCTGGGTGAAAAACAGCTGGCATTGCCCCCGGATTTGCGCGTTGCACCGCAGCCAGCGACCAATGCGTTAGCGGGCGTTCGTTTTTGTCGGTAATGACCAAACTGGCATCCCCAAGAGAGACAATTACATCACGCCGCTGACCACTGATGCTGTCGCGCCAGAGAGCGGATGCTTCTAATCTTTGGTATTTGCTTAGGGCGGTCATGAAAACGAAAGTGTCTGCTCAGGATTTTTGAACAATGCTACACCTTCGTTCGCATGCAAACAATCACTGTGATTATTGAAACTGCTTGCGCAGTTCAAATTTCTGAATTTTCCCCGTAGATGTCTTGGGCAGTTCACAGAAAACCACGGCCTTGGGTGTTTTAAATCCTGCAAGGCGTTCGCGGGCAAAGGTGATCAAATCGGCCTCGTTTGCCTCTGCGCCCTCTTTTAGTTCGATAAAGGCGCAGGGCACTTCGCCCCATTTTTCGTCTGGTTTGGCAACCACAGCACACAGCGATACGGCGGGATGGGCCATCAATGTGCCTTCGACCTCAACCGAACTGATGTTTTCGCCCCCTGAAATGATGATATCCTTGGCGCGGTCAGCGATTTGAACATAGGTATTTGGATGGTGGACAGCGATATCGCCCGAATGGAAATATCCGCCCTCAAACGCCTCGGCAGTGGCCTGTGGGTTTTTATAATACCCTTTCATTGTGCCATTGCCGCGCATCACGATTTCGCCCTGTGCGGTGCCGTCACGGGAAATTTGTTGGCCCGCTGAATCCCAAACGGCCACATCCTCCATAAAGGGCATGGCAACACCCTGTCGCGCCTTGATCGCGGCGCGTTCATCCGTGCCCAGATCATCCCATGCGCTGTCCCATGTACATTCGGTTGCGGGGCCATAGACCTCGGTCAATCCATACACTTGTGTTACATTGAAACCCATTGGTTCAATTTTGGCCAGCGTCGCGGGGGCAGGGGGCGCACCTGCGGTAAAGACTTCGACAATGTGATCAAAGTCGCGCTTTTGAGCTGCGGGGGCGTTGACCAACATGTTCAATACAATAGGGGCCCCGCCGAAATGCGTGACCTTTTCATCCGCGATTGCGTCGAAAATAGCAGGTGCCGTGATATCGCGACAGCACACGATTGTACCGCCGACTGCGGGCATCATCCATGTGTGACACCATCCGTTACAATGGAACAGGGGAACGATGGTAAGATATCTGGGGTGCAAAGTGATGCGCCAACTGATCACCTGACCCATGGCATTCAAATAGGCCCCGCGGTGATGATAAACCACACCCTTTGGGCGGCCTGTTGTGCCCGAGGTATAGTTCAACGCAATGCTTTCCCATTCGTCCTCTGGCATGATCCATTGAAAATCCGCATCCCCATCCGCCAACAGCGCGTCATAGGTTGTGTGCCGTCCTGTTTCTGGGAACCCTGCGGCGGCATCTGGAACCTCGATCAACGTGGGGCCAGTCCCGCCATTTTGCGCAATTGCAGCCTCGGCCAATTCAATGAACTGCGTATCAACCAGTGCAACCTTGGCCCCGCCATGATCAAAAATATAGGATACAGTATTTACGTCCAACCGTGTGTTGATCGCGTTTAGGATCGCACCACAGGCGGGTACGCCAAAATGCGCCTCGGTATGGGCGGGGATATTTGGTAGGATCGTTGCCACAACATCCCCTGAGTTCACCCCCAATTTCACCAAGCCAGAGGCCAATCGTGTACAGCGTTCATGATACTGGCGATAGGTGACACGGTGATCTCCGTATACCACGGCCAATTTATCGGGGAACACATCGCGTGCGCGATTTAGAAATGACAAAGGGGTCAGGGCAACAAAGTTCGCTGCATTTTTTTCCAGTCCTGTTTCATCCGCTAACCAGCCCATAAGTCCCCCAAAGTTCAAAATTCGTAAAAAGTGTCGGTTTGGCGATAGATTTAAGCTGTCTTTACCCAAAAAGAAAAGACCTATGAGCAATTTAAATTCGGCACAAAACGCGCGCGGTGCATGGTTGATGATTGGCGGTATGGCCATGATCGGCTTTGTTGATAATTTTATCGGTCCGATGGCCGAGGTGATCGGGCTGTGGCAATTTCAAATACAACGGTCACTTATTGCGGTTCCCACGCTGATTTTATTGTCGGTGTTCGGTGTTCTGTCTGTGCGTCCAAAATTTTGGAAACCTGTATTATTGCGCAGCACGCTGATCGCATTTGGGATGATGTGGTATTTCGGTGCATTGGGCTTCATTCCACTATCTCAGGCCTTGGCAGGATTGTTCACATCGCCCATTTGGGTGCTGTTATTCACAGCGCTTTTTCGCGGCATCCCCGTGTCGCGGACGCAGTGGTTTGCGGTTTGCCTGTCGTTCCTTGGGGCCCTTATGGTGTTGGATATTTGGGGGGGTCAGTTTTCATTGGCCTCTGCCATGCCCATTGTTGCGGGATTGTTTTGGGCAATGGGGGCGATTGTGACGCGCGACTATTGCAGCCAAGAAACCCCAAGTGCGATGTTGGCCGCCCTATTTAGCATGCAGTTTGTATTGGCGGGTTTGGCCCTTATTGCGCTGGCCCTGTTAAATCCAACGGTGCCCGAAGGCAGCGCTGGGTTCATTGTACGCCCATGGACAAGTGATTGGTGGCCTGCGTGGTGGATATTGCTATTACAGGCTTGGGGATCATTGGTCGGGGTTGGATTAATGACCCGCGCCTATCAAGAGGGCGAGGCGTCGATCGTTGCGATTTTCGAATACTCGGTCTTTCTCTTTGGCAGTGTGTTCGCCCTTATGATGTTTGGACAGACGGTTGATTTCTGGCAAGGTGTGGGATTTGCGCTGATCATTCTGGGGGGCGTGATTATTGTTCTTCGCTCGGGGCGCGAAATCGCCTAAGACTGTGACATGATCATATCACACGGGCGGCGCTATATTTTTGTTCATGCGCCTAAAACAGGCGGTACATCCATGACGCTCGCGCTTGAGGCGCGGGCCAAGGTGGATGACATTATTATTGGGGAAACCCCCAAGGCGAAGAGGCGGCGCAAACGTTTAGCGGACCTTACGCCCGCGGGACGTTTGTGGAAACACAGCACCCTTCGGGATATTGATGGGATCGTCGATGCATCGGCAATGCGGGATTATTTCGTCTTTACCATCGTGCGCAACCCGTGGGACCGTATGGTCAGTTACTATCACTGGGCGCGCGAACAAAGTTTTGATCACCCCGTTGTTCGGGCGGCGTGTAATCATGATTTTGCAGGATTTTTGCATGAACCTGATGTTTGGCGTCCCCTAAATGCCGCGCCATATATCAGTTATGTTCAGGGCCCATCTGGCGTGGATCATTGCAATTTGTATGTGCGGTTGGAGCATTTGGAAACCGATGTTGCTCCGCTTGAGGAGCATCTGGGGTTTCGCATTGATGTGGGGCATGTCAATTCATCCGCGCGTGATCAGGATTATCGCGCATATTACACAAATGAATTACGCGATCATGTGGCGCGGATATGTGCGGATGATATCGCGCGATTTGAGTATGCCTTTTGAAGGTTTCTGTATAACGCGAAAACCTGAACATCATGTCCCACCCGGCGGCACCGCCGGGTAGCGCCTGTCCGCCCCGTTGGCAAGCGCTTTCACCCTATCAACGTTTTGAAACTTTTGCCCTTTGTTCTGAGTAATCGCACTTTGTTCTGCCTGCATATTGCGCCTACCCAGACAGGCGCTGCCCTGATTGTGTAGAGGATCCGTTATGATGCAAAGGTCTTTGCCGGGGGCTCAGGCTTAAAAACCGACCGTATGGTCGAATATTAAAACGCCGCCCCGAAGGACGACGTTTTCTGGGAGTTTTATTTGGTTCTCTTAGGCGGCTTTTGCGTCGGCGCCGAAGCGACCATAAAAGCTTTGACCCTTAGCGGCCATGTCGCGCAGTAGGTCGGGGCATGTGAACCGATCTCCATAATCGGCGACCAGTTGATCGCACCGTTCCGCCGCATAGGCAGATCCAAGAATGTCCAACCAGCTTAGCGGGCCACCTGTTGCAGGGGCAAAGCCCCAGCCAAGTATCGCGCCAACGTCGCCTTCGCGAATGTCCATTAACACGCCTTCCTCAAGTGCGCGAACGGCTTCAAGCGCTTGGACGAACATCAGACGGTGCTGCACTTCCACAAGTGAGGGGTGTTCCGCCGCGCGTGGGTATTGATCGGCCAATCCATCCCAGTACCCTTGACGTTTGCCCGCCTCGTCATAGGCAAAGAAGCCTGCCTTGGCCTTGCGGCCCATGCGTCCTTGGCCCTCCATCCAGAAAATGACCTCATCGACAGCACCGTCGGGATAGGCATTGCCCATCGCCGCCTTGGTCGCGCGGGCGATTTTTGCGCCCAGATCAATGGATGTTTCATCAACCAACTGCAACGGACCCACGGGGAAGCCCAGCATACGCGCCGCATTGTCGATTAATGCGGGCGACACGCCCTCGGCTACCATGCGGATGCCTTCGTTGATATATGGAATGATGCAGCGGTTCGCATAGAAAAAACGTGCATCATTCACGACGATGGGGGTTTTGCGAATTTGGCGCACATAATCCAACGCCTTGGCAACCGCACGATCCCCTGTTTCCTGACCGCGAATGATTTCAACCAAGAACATTTTTTCAACAGGGCTGAAGAAGTGAATGCCAATGAATTGATCCGCGCGCGCTGAGGCCTTGGCCAAATCGGTAATCGGCAAGGTTGATGTGTTAGAGGCAAAGATGCAATCCTTTGGGATCACGGCCTCGACCGCGGCGGTGACTTCGGCTTTGATCTTTGGATCTTCAAAAACCGCCTCAATGATCAGATCCGCATCTGCAAGGGCCGCGTAATCGGTGGTTGCGGTGATACGATCCAACAGGGCTTGTTTCTTTTCTTCGGTGGCTTTGCCGCGTTTGATCCCCTTGTCCATATAGCTTGCGCTATAGGCTTTGCCGCGATCCGCGTTTTCCTGGGATTGGTCGATCAGGACCACGTCGATCCCTGCTTGGGCCGAGACCAATGCGATACCTGCACCCATCATGCCTGCGCCCAGAACGCCAACTTTTTTGACGCTTTGGTCTGGGATACCTGCGGGGCGCACTGCACCTTTTTCCAAGGCGCCTTTATTGATGAACAGACTGCGGATCATCGCAGAGGAGGAGGGGTTCATCATGATATTCGTGAACCAACGCGCCTCAATCTTTAGCGCGGTGTCAAAGGGAACCAGCGCCCCTTCATATACTGCGCTTAACAGGGCCTTGGCCGCAGGAAAGGCACCCTTGGTTTTCCCATTCACCATGGCAGATGCGCCCACAAATGTCATAAAGCCAGAGGGCGTATAAGGTGTGCCGCCCGGCATTTTATACCCCTTTTGATCCCATGGTTTGACGATGTCGGCATCCTTGGCGTTTAGAATGAATTCACGCGCTTCTGACATCGGATCATCGCTGACCACATCAATGATGCCCGCACCCTTGGCCTTGGCTGGTGCAAGTGTTTTCCCCTCAAGCAAATAGGGAGAGGCCGCCATGGCACCCAATTTGCGCACCAAACGCGTTGTGCCACCCGCGCCTGGGAAAATACCAACCATGATTTCAGGAAGACCGATTTTTGCCTTGGGGTTATTGGCCGCAAAAATGCGATGTGTTGCCAATGGAATTTCCAAACCAATGCCTAGGGCCGTTCCTGGTAACACGGAAACGATCGGTTTGCCGCCCTTGTTGGTTTTGGCGTCCATCCCCGCACGTTCAATTTTGCGCAGGATGTGGTGCATTTGCATGACCCCATCAAACATGCCCTGCGCAGGATTATCACCTGATGCATTGCGCAGATCGGCCAATACGTTCAAATCCATGCCGGCGGCGAAATCTTTTTTGCCCGATGTGATGATGGCACCTTTGACGGCTTCATCTGCGATGACGGTATCAATGAACCCATCCAAGGTGCGCAGCGCATCCCAGTTTAACACGTTCATGGATTTTTCCACACAATCCCATGTAATAACCGCGATGCCATCGGCATCTGTTGTCATTGTGAAATCTGTCATAATTCTAAATCCTTACACGCGTTCAATGATTGTTGCGGCACCCATGCCCGAGCCGATACACAATGTGGCAAGGCCCGTTTCACGATCCGAACGTTCCATTTCATCCAACAATGTCCCAAGGATCATCGCGCCCGTTGCACCCAAGGGGTGGCCCATGGCAATCGAACCGCCATTCACGTTCACGCGGTCATGATCGACGTTAAACGCCTGTTCAAAACGCATCACCACGGATGCGAAGGCCTCGTTCACTTCAAACAAATCAATGTCCGAAATTTCCATGCCTGTGTCGCGCAGAATTTTTTGCGTCACGGGCACTGGGCCTGTTAGCATAATGGTTGGGTCGGTCCCAATTTTCGCAGTGGCTTTGATCCGCGCACGTGGGGTTAGACCCCAGCGTTCGCCAAATTCCTTATCGCCCAGCAAAACGGCCGCAGCCCCATCCACGATACCCGAGCTGTTGCCTGCATGGTGAATGTGGTTGATGCGTTCTAGATGGGGATATTTCATCAATGCAATGGCATCAAATCCAGGCATCACCTCTCCCTGTTCCTTAAAGGACGGTTTCAGCGCGCCAAGGCTTTGCATATCTGTTGTGGGGCGCATGTATTCATCATGGTCCAAAATGGTCAGGCCGTTTACATCGCGCACGGGTACAACGGATTTTTCAAAACGGTTGTCATCCCATGCGGCTTTGGCGCGACGCTGGCTTTCCACGGCCATTTCATCGGCCATATCGCGGGTGAACCCGTATTCCGTTGCGATGATGTCTGCACCAATCCCTTGGGGGACGAAATAATTGTCAAACGTAAAGCTGGGGTCAACGCCCACGGCACCACCATCTGACATCATGGGGACGCGGCTCATGCTTTCGACACCGCCTGCAATGTAGCCTGATCCCGCGCCACCTGCGACTTGGTTTGAGGCAAGGTTCACGGCCTCTAGCCCACTTGCGCAAAATCGGTTGATGGCCAAACCTGGGATTGCCTCGTCTAGATCAGAGGCCAAAACAGCCGTGCGCGCCAAACACGCCCCCTGTTCGCCAACTTGGGTTACGTTGCCCAAAATCACGTCCTCAACAGCATGGCCGTCCAGTTCATTTCTGTTTTTGATTTCGTTTAAGACTGTTGTCGCCAAGTTCAAGGCGGATACTTCATGCAGGGCACCATCCTTGCGGCCCTTACCGCGGGGGGTACGCACAGCGTCATAAATAAATACGTCTCTCATCAATCTTCTCCAATTATGCGCGCTCAGACGGGTTGCCGGGCATCAAATCATAGGGGGCTTTCCAGCCAGGTTGCTGTGATAGGCGGGTCAACCATGCATCAATATTTGGCCAATCCGCGCGATCAAATCCAAAGGGTTCTGGGTAATAGAGATATCCACAACAGGTCATATCCGCGATTGTGACATCCTCCCCTACGATCCAGTCACGCCCGGCCAAATGTGCATCCAAAATTTGATAGGCGCTTTTTAGGCGGCCTTGATTGAACGCAATCGTTTCCGCCGGTTGTTTTTCAGGGGGCAGGAAGTTCATCAGGAATCGCGTCATGCCCGCCATCGAAGAAAGTTTGTGGTTGTCCCACAAAATCCAACGCAACACTTCGCGCTCTTCCTCTTTGGTTTTGCCGCCGAATTTGCCCGTTTTTTCGGCCAAATATTGTTGGATCACACCTGATTGGGTCAATTTGACATCGCCGTCCACCAAAACAGGGGCTTCACCCAGTTCGTTTACCTGGTTGCGATAGGCTTCGCTTCGGGTTTCGCCTGCAAAGAAATCAACTTTGATCGCGTCCCAGTCCAAGCCCATCAAATTCAACGTAAGGGCCGCCTTGTAGGAATGGCCGCTTTCGCCAAAGCAATAAAGTTTAATTGTCATAGATTTCGTCCAATCTGCGCATCCCTGATGTGCGCGTTACTTCTTTTTCTCAACAAAACCGCGTGCGATCAGTTCTTTCATGATCTCATTCGTGCCGCCATAGATGCGCTGCACACGTGCGTCGGTCCACATTTCGGCAACTGCATATTCCTGCATAAAGCCATATCCACCGTGCATTTGTAGGCAAATATCCAACACCTCGCCTTGTGTGTCCGATAGCCAGTATTTCGCCATCGCGGCCTTTTCGACGCTAAGTTCGCCTTTTAGGTGTTCGCGGATGCATTCATCTAGGAAGGCACGCGATACAACGGTTTTTGTTTGCGCTTCGGCCAATTGGAAACGGGTGTTTTGGAATTGCATCAGCGAATTGCCAAAGGCCTCGCGTTCATTGCAATAGGCAAGGGTGCGTTCAATCGCACCTTCCATCGCGCCAACAGCACCACATCCGATGATCAGCCGTTCTTGGGGCAGCTGTTGCATCATTTGGTAAAATCCGCGTCCCTCTTCGCCGCCAAGGATGTTTTCGGGTGCGACCTCGACATTGTCAAAGAACAACTCTGACGTATCGCCTGCCTTTAGACCAATTTTGTCAAGGTTGCGACCGCGTGTGAAACCGTCTGCGCCATCGGTTTCAACAACTACTAATGAGGTGCCTTTTGCGCCCTGACTTGGATCTGTCTTGGCAGCAACAATAATCAGGTTTGCGTGCTGACCATTTGTGATAAAAGTTTTCTGACCTGATAGTCGGTAAGAGTTGCCCTCTTTCACTGCGCGGGTTTTGATGGATTGAACATCCGATCCCCCCGAGGGTTCTGTCATCGCCAAGGCCCCGACTAATTCGCCGCTGACCATTTTGGGCAACCAGCGTTTTTTCTGTTCCTCAGTTCCATAGGCCAACACATAATGGGCCACGATGCCCGAATGAATGCCATGACCCCAACTGGCAAGGTTCGCACGGCTGCCTTCCATCAGGATCACAGCCT
>Ga0075476_10001309_pt1 | contig 11657 bp, 13 predicted proteins | sample DEB08_DNA_5_FD_76339 | JGI IMG/M metagenome (GOLD analysis project Ga0075476, IMG submission 76339) | Aqueous microbial communities from the Delaware River and Bay under freshwater to marine salinity gradient to study organic matter... | ecosystem: Environmental > Aquatic > Marine > Coastal ...
GCCACGCTTTAAAGGATCCAAATTCTTTTTGAAGGAGTAGAATTTGCTGTGCGTTATGTACGGCAGCTTGTATCTTGAGGCGATTACGAATAATCCCAGCATCCTGAAGCAGTCGATTTTTATCATTGTCTTCGTAGTGGGCAACTTTCTTTATGTTGAAATTGCTGTAGGCTTTGCGGAAATTTTCTTGTTTGTTGAGAATAGTGTTCCAGGATAGACCAGCTTGGTTGATTTCTAAGAGTAATCGCCCAAAGAGCTCATCATCTGAATCAATTGGGAAGCCATATTGAGTGTCGTGATAGATACGATGTGCATTAGATGAATCAAGCTCTTTTACAAATGCACAGTACGACATGGGTGTTTCTGGCATGGTTATCGCATTACTCCTTCCAGGATGTGATCAGCTGGGGCTGGATCACCGTCATTGGGTTCAATAGTTAGGACATAAAAGTCATGATCGATACGGTCTTCATTTTGAGAGAATACGTTGGTGTACGTGCCGCTAGAAGCATCTTCTAGTTCAAGTACTCCAGTGCTGATTATGGAAAAAACATCACCACGACGCACGATCCAGCCTTCATAGAAGTCATCACCTTGTGGTGCTGGCAGGTTTTCAAAATACACACTAAGTTGATAGTCGGTTTCTCCAAAAAGCATAGCGGTAGCTTGTCCGGTGGTTTCTGGAGAGGTGGTAAGTCCTCGTACGACGTTACCGTCAGTGACGTCTTCCAGAGTGCCGCTAATTTCTTTCGTTGGCACCATAAATTCATCAAGCGGTATGAAGGTTTCTTCAGACTCCATCATGTCTGTTTCTGTGTCCATGGGTAACTCTTCAGTTGTATCTGTGCTTGGTTGCAGGGCAATTACAATAACTCCAATAATGATAAGGATGAGCGCAATGATTGATATCTTTTTCATGGGTTCATTTTATCATGCGAAGGGTTCTGGTGATGATTGAGTGAGAGCTAAAGACGGCAGACGTAAAGCTTTCAGGGCCTAGAAAAAGATTAGGTATCCAACGAAAAGGGTGAGCGTTAGATATAGCGTGGTCCACCCTTTAGACATGGGAAAAATTCTTGATAGCGACCTGAATCGATTTGCATACCAATGTGGACCAATCCAGGCCATGAGATTGGCAATAATTGCGTCAACAAAGAGTAGGTAAAAAATGATGATTTCAATTGAGTGTGTCATATGTCTACATTGTAGCAGGGAGCAAGAGGGTTGTGTGAGCTTGTCTTGATTCTTCTAGAGAGGTGTTTGTGGTGGTGTATACTGATGGCAAAACCTTACACAAACATGGGAACAAAATATGAGATCCATCACGGAATCCCTCTAAATCGATTTGGGGACGATTCAGAGGGCAACAGGATTAAGCTCACAGTGCCACAGCACAAATTAGTGCATGCCACGCTGGGAAACACACCTCGGGGAACTCAGTTAATGCGAAGTTATCGAAAGGCGTACAACTCACGTATTGTCCTGCCGATATCAGCAATAGCAGATCAAGAAGAAATCTTGCAAGATTACTTTCTTGATTTGCATAAATTACCGCCATCGCTTCAAGAAAAGCATGTAAGATGCGTGCGGGCGGTAACGCTTCAGTTGCTCTCTTCCAATCTTTTGGGGCTAGAGCATGCCAGAGGGTTCATTAATGAAGTTGATTCAGGGATTTGGCGTTTTAAGAGTAAAAATGTCAAAAAGAAGACCGATTCGTGGCCAACCGCCATGGATATATGGCTGCGTAGAAGGACCAGGGTTATCTCTCTATCAGTAAATCTGGTGCATAAGTGTGTGCAGATTGGCCTAGTGTCCATGAGCGTTGCAGATTCAAGGAACCACGGGAATAAGGCAATATCACGCTTGGTCCAATCGGTATCTGCTATCCCGTAACTTTTTAATAGCTGGTGACTTGCGCTTTGTGTGCGGGTGGTAAGAGCGGCACTAGCGTTGGAGGGGATTGTTTTGGCGGTGACACCGCTCTTAGTCTCGCCGTGCCAGGCGAGACTTTTTATGCGGCGTTTTGTGTACGCTTAGCAAGCGTAATAGTCATGATTTTAGACTACCGTTCGATAATATCTTTAAAGTATTTCTTTGGTAAAGAAATATGTCCTTCATGTTGATATATATGGATGTTCTTGTTTTTAATATCTCGAGTAGCATTAATTCCCATCTGGGGTGGTGTGATCTTGTCAGATCCACCAATCCAAAAGCGCACCTCTTGTTTAAGGTTTGTATTATTAAAATCTTGTAGGAGACAAGCTAAACTCAAAGGTGTCGCTATCAATCATTTTCCTTACCATAATGTCTGCCTGTCCGATTTTGTATGGATAAAAAGATTGATGCACAATGAAATCTTTGGCTGGGGCCCCGTCTGTAACTCGGAATAGTAATTCATCTGGACAGGTGGCAACATCATCTCCGCAATATGTGTTGCTATTTAGGCCGTAAAACTCAATTTCGATACCATCAACACGTATTTTCTCACTAATACTCAGATTGAATGTGCTGGGTATTTTAGCTACTTCGGCTTTAGATACTTGCTGTGGGGTGTTGTCTGGGGTCTGCGTTTCTTCTTTTTCGGGCGTTGTGGCAACTGTGTTGATCTCGGTATTAATTTCAGGGGCGGGGTCTGGTTTTTCTGCTGTAAAATAATATATTGCTGAACCAGCAAGAAGTAGTGCTATGATTGTGATTATTTTATACATACATTGAGTCTACCAGTATGTTTATAACGTTCACAAGTTCATAGAAATGAACATGATGAACGGGTTAGAGCTTGGGAAGGCGTATGCTTAATTCACTGAGCGAGGGCGGGGAACAAAAAAAGATAAGGTTAGAAACATTGAGCTATGCCAGACAATATACAGAGCGATTGTGTTTCGCATAAGGAGGGTCAGCCCTGCGATCATGCCCACAAGGCCACAGATTAAAATTGCTTTTTTTGAGAGGGGCTGGATTAGTAGGTTTAGGATGGCGATAATACATCCGCCAATAAAACCTGTAGATAGAACGCCAAGTATGGGTGCTGGAATGGTGACGATAAAGAATATAAAAGCCAGGTAAGAAATTGGGTAGGTGATTATTGATCCACAGATCACAGCTATGATCCTTAAGGCGTGACCTTTTCGATATTTTGAGAATACAGCAAGGTAGATTGCAAAGAACACGCCAAAAGATAATCCTGGTAAGAGCAGGTTAACTGTTTCAGGCTCTGTGATAGGGGTGTTCGTGAGTGCGATGACAGATATTCCCGAAAGTGTTCCTAGTAGTAATGCAACCACATGATGGATAAACCGGTATTTTAATATCATGGTTTTATTATACTGCAGGGTTGGTCTCCGCTCCATTTCCTTTATATTTTATAGGTGAATACCTCACGCGTTCATGAACGTTAGAAATGAATATGTCGAAAAAGCGAATATTCTAAGCGCCACGCCAGAGAGCACAGGAGTCTTGCCGGAATTAGGCATGCACTTTATCTATTTTCGATCTCTGGGGGTACGCCTAATTTTTCTAAGGCAAAGCGAGTTTTTCTGTACACCTGTCCTTTTTCTTTCAGTTCTCTGTAGAGTTTTGAGTGAGCATTCAATAGTTTATTGGTTGGCTCGTTTACACCTGTAACAAAGACTTTGATGTCTTTGTTTTGGAGCACTTCTATTATTGAATCTAGACCAGCTGCTCCTTCTAGATCCATGAAGGCTACACCTCTCAGTCGAAGGATCACGTTGCTCATGGTCGAATCTATGTTTTCTAATCGAAGTAAGTGTGCTTCTGTGTTGAGGTGAGATAGGACGCCCCGCACTGAGTACACAAGAATGTCATAGTCGGCATGGGTTGAGAATTTTTTCTCTCCAGCTATGTGGATTTTTCTGTCACTAGTGCTTGAGTTATGAGTTGCATCATATGAACCCCTGGATACTTTCTCGGCAAAAATTAGCAATCCTATGGCACTACCTATGAGTATCCCTAAGGCAGGGTTTTTGTATAGCGTTATTCCGGCCACCAATAAGCCAATAGCAAGCGCGTGCTTGTCGTGTTTGTAGTAGAGAAGAAATTCTTTTGCTTGGACCATCCCAATCGCAACATAGAAAAGAATAGCTGCAATTACAGGCATTGGAATAAATTTAAAGAGATTAAAGAACAAGATTGTTATGAGTGCCACGAAAAGCGCTTTTAAAGCGGCTGAGGTTCTGTTTTTTGCGCCTGTATTGACATTGAGCATTGTTGGTCCCAAAACACCAGTTGCGGGCATTCCTCCTGCAATCCCAGACACAAGGTTTGCCATGGACAAACCAAGCATCTCTCTTTTTTCGTTGTGGCGTGTGCGGGTAGCCTTGTCTGCTATTTTGGCGGATAGCATGGTTTCTAATATTCCAACTACGGCAATGGTGAGGGCTGGTATCAAGAGGCCCCAATCAAAAGAGTTGAAACTTGGCAGATTAAATAGCTGTGTCTTTAGATCGCCGTAATTTCCTTGTAGTGTTAGTAACTCAATCCCAAAAATTCCTTTTGTTGCTAGCCAGCCCAATAGGATACCTATTGGGGTTATGAGGATGATGCTGGGCACTTTTTTGAATGATTTCTTGAGTACGAAAAGTAGTGCAAGAAAGACAAAGAAGGTGATTGCGGATGCCGGGTCAAGTTGAGAAATATTTTGCAAACTTTCTGCTATGTTTCGTAGGAGTGATTCATGTTGTGGTAATTCAGACAGTCCAAGAGCAGAATTTATCTGTGTGCCGGCGATAATGCCGGCAATACCTAGAGTGAAACCAAAAATGGCTCCACCCGGAATAAATTTTAAGAAACGTTGTGCGTTCAAAATATAACCAAGAAGCATGAATATCCCGGCGATGATTGTGACGATTGGTATTGATCCTATTCCAAACTCCAGGGCCACGACGGTTAGAATTCCGGCAAAAGCTCCAGCAGGGGAGATGACATTAAAATTACTACCCCCTATTAGTGCCGCTGCCATTCCTGCCCAAGCAGAAGTGATAAGCCCCATAATGGGGGTACCCCCCGATGCTATGGCAAAAGAGATTGATAGAGGTACTGATACAACTGCAATCGAAAGACCCGATTTCCAGTTGAGCAGCAGGTTTTTGGTTAATTTCTTGATCATGGTGGATGAGAGTTTTTGTCTGTGGTTAAGCAAAAACAATACCAGTCTTATTTGCTGAAAACAAGGCTGGTATTGTTTTTTGTTCATCACAGAATAGAGCGACTCACTATAAAATGAACTTCATGAACGTTATATCGTAGCCCCGAGTAGTAGAGGAAGTTAGAACCTATTTCTTAGAAAATTTGCATGATCCTAATTGGAATTTATACAAACAAAGCTTGGCTCAGTAATTTTATAAGCTCTTGGTGGTCTTCGAGTTTTATCTTCTCAACAAGAATGGGTAGCATTTCGAGGGATTCTTGGCTACCAAAATAGCTGTCACTAAATTTTAGTTCATTCAACTCGACTAAGGTGGTAAAAGCAATAAGAGCTGTTCGCTTGTTGCCGTCAGTAAAAGGGTGATTTTTAATTATGAAATATAAATAGGCCACCGTCTTTTCTTCGGCGCTTTGATAATGAGGAACACCAAAATTAGCACCATTGATGTTGGCTACTAAGGCGTCTGTCTTGAGTTGTGCTCCTTCGGTGAGGGGAAAAGAAACCTCGCCAGCACTAACCAGTGACTGGTAGATTAGGCAAACGTCTTTCGAGCTCAGTGGTTGAAATTTCTTTCTTGCCTTCATCATATTCTTTCAAGGATTTAAGAACAGAGCTGTTTTCTTCGAGCTCCTTTTGGATAATTTGAAGTTTTTTGTCCTTTTTTGACTTAAAAATCTTCTTAAACATATGTATTTAATATATTAGAAAATGGCTTTTTGGCAATGGTTGGTTGGGGTTAGAACTTAGAGAAGTGATACGTATTTGACAAAGATAATCTAAAGTGTACACTTGTATTATGAACGCTAAAATAATCGGAATAAAAGAATTTAGAAAAAATATAACAGGCTTTGTTCGCGAGGGGGCAGCCGAAACAAAGCGCTTGATTGTTATGAACCGAAACAAACCGCTCTTTGAAGTGGTGCCTTTTGCGGAAGATGCAGATATTAATGATCTCTTGGCTGACTTGTTGCAGGCAAAAAAAGACGTTGATGCTGGCCGTGTATATAGCCATGAAGAGATACTGGCCGAATTAGCCTAAAGGGGTATGGCTATACTTCAATATACGGAATCTGCCCTGAAGGATCTTAAGAAGCTAGAGAGGAAGGTTGCCCTAAGAATCGTTAACAAAGTTAAGCAAGAGTCTGAAAAAGACGATCCTTTGCGTGGCGCCAAAGCATTGCGAGGTGTGCTGGCTGGATTTTATTGGTATCGCGTCGGTGATTATCGGGTTATTTTCGAAATAGGGGAAGACAATAAAATAACTATATTGACGGTGCTACGTATCAAGCACCGCAAAGATGTCTATAAATAGCTAATCACGTTGATAGTGCCATATTCTGGCTGGGGTTAGAACTTATGGGTTAATGAGATAAAGACTGTATATGCCTACTAGTATTATCATTCCCTCAAAGGCTATAAGCTTTTTATTTTGGAAATATCGATAAATATATTTTTTATATCTTTGCGAAAAGACATTGGTCGGTTTCATCTTGCCCCACGATTTATTGGTTTTCACCAGAGAATATTCTTTTTTGGATAGAGGGTAGAAAATTGGGATACCTGCTGTGCGGGCAGTTATAAGGTCTGTCAGAAGGTGTGCTAGTACAATGAGTAGTCCTACCAATGTGTAATTTGCAGCTTCGGGTAGGAAGATAACTGTAATTACGGCAAGAGTAGCCCAGAATATTGGTGTATGGAGGGGGTGCCATGGTGCCCACTTAAGCTTTTTGACCACAGCCCGCTTATGTCTGGCGCAATTGCCACGAAACCAAACACAGCCAGGGTTTCCCAGTCGTGCACACCGATTACGCCCGTTTCTGAAGCTGCTAACAGTATTGGGGTGCTGGCTAGTGCGTGAGAGAGTATATTCACTTTTACATTGTAATACAGCTTTAATTTCTGTTAATTTAATTGGCTGGCGTTAGAGCCTGGCGGGCGAACAAGCGCCCATGCAAGGCCCATAAAGCGAGATGAAAATGAAAGATATGGTTACTATGATAAATGGGGCTAGGGTTACTAGCCAGCTTAGTCTGGGCCCAATCTTTTTAGACATTCTCAAGGTTACAAAGAAGTAGGGGAAAGGTAATAGCATTGTTGCGTAGTATGCAATTTCAAAGAGGATGTCACCTGTGTTGGTGCTATAGTCAATAAATAAATTAATTAACAATAGAATAGTGAACGGGACAATAAATGCTAAATGCCACAAGGCGAGCTTTCTTGGTTGCACCACTCGCGTGTCGCCATCGTTTTTGTGTATCGTGTACGGATTGATGAAGAGCCAGCGAATTATCCATCCGAGCCATATGGCGCCTGTGATTATTTGGAAAATATTAGAAATTGAACTTACACTTTCTGGGTTCATGACCATGGTTTAATTATCTATAATTATTTTCTTCAGAATAAGATTCTTTTATATATCTATAATGCATGAGTCAATTCGGTTTGTGGCATAAGTCCATTGGTTGTCAAGAGAGTAGCTGATTACGTTGCCTGCTGCGATCATCAGCAGTGTAAGCGCTATGCACCATAACCAGGGCAGCCGTTTTTTGAGTAGTTTTTTAAAGACTAAAAAGTTTATTATGGTAAGCACAACGATCCCAATTATTAAAACAGATATGTTTGCCCCATATTTGGCAAGATATGAATCACAGTGAGGGATCAAAAAACCTGGTGTTGACTCGGTTGCGAATCTATCATAAGCAACGTAACCAATTAAGGTAATTATGGAGATGATTACCGCCAGAGACTTCCTTAGTTTTTTACGTATTTTCATAGTCCCAGTCTATCAGAAAGTTCACTGTGTTCATGTGTGCATGCGGCATAAACATACGAATATCGTGCATGTTGCATTGTTGGCGTATAATCAAAGATATATGGATGATATAACTCCAAGGCAGGTAATATATGAACACTTGCTGGTAGATCAATACATGATTGTTTGGCAGAATATGTTTTTGCAGCATAAATGGACCATGGTGATTGCTCTGCTTTTCTTTGGCCTGACGTTAGCATTGGTTGTCTATTTGTTAAAAAAATCCCCTACTCAGAAAAATAAAAAGGTAAGGGTCGTACATTCGGTTGCTGTTTACTTACTGTCGTACGCAAGTGCGCTTGCTTTGTTGACCATAAACTATGGAGATGACTTTATACCCATACACAGCTTATTTGAGTATGATTCTATATCCGCAAGGTCTTTGCAGGTATTAGCCCTGGCGTTAGTGCTTTTGAGCGGCGGGCTTGCTGCTCGTTCTCTTTTTAGAGTAATCCTTGTTAAAAGATGGGTAGGCCTGCGTTTATTACTCGGTATTCTATTTTGCTTGTTGTGGGTATATACAACGTCGTTGGGTATTTTTGATATAAAAATGAGCCAGCATGGAGGTCAAGCTGACATGGGTTCTTCTGTATATGGTCAAATTGATAACGAAGCCCAATAGGGTTTTATTTTGCCGTAGGGATTGTCTATAGGGGTGGGTTTATGGCACAAAGTGCATGACGTTCACAAGTTCATATCAATGAACATCATGCACTTCATGAACGTTGTTTCGTAGCTCCGCGTAGTAGACAAGATTCGAACTCTGGATTGGAAGAAAATTAAGATGGAAATGACTATCTGGCCTGCGGAGTGGCTTAGCGTGTAGTCTCTTAATGCTTGTGGGCACGAGTAAAGTGTAAGACAAGCATTCTAAGTAAAAACAATATATTTGTGATAATAGCGAGATAGATAAGTATAAGTGAGATTGATGCGTTGTCAGGGATAATGGTTGTGACATGATTTAATAATCCAGCAAAACCAAAATAAGAGATAAATATGTAGAACATGGTTGCTAGCCTGTGTCCGAGGGGCTGTTGTATTCCCATATATGACCCTAGTCGCTTTAGCCCGTCAGCGGCCGCTGGTGTTCCGAATATTAAAGCTGTGTACAGAAGCACAATTAACATATGGTTAAGGTGTGTTCGATATGCCGATATAAGATATCCCCATAGTCCAAAGGGGATTAGACTTACAAGTAAAAGAATTGTCAGGTGTGGGGCTATTTGATAAGTTTCCTTTTGAGCATGCACCTGATTGTTGTATATCTTATTAAAGAAAAGGGCCAACTTAACTAATCCAAATCCTGTACAAAGAGAGAGCAGTAGTAGAACAGAAAATTTTGTCATCACTAGATAGGCGGTGGCTTCGGGCTGTGTTGAGGTTTCAGGGATTGCAATAATTAGGGCCGTGAGAGCTGTTAGTATTGCTAGTATTTCTAGAAAAAACTTATGTTTTTTTAAGTACTCATGCAATTCCTTCATGGGCTTTGTATAACACGGGTGACTGCTGATACTCAAGTGGTCTCGGTGTTTTTTTGTTCAATAAAAACCTTGTATTTGTTATGATGTTCATATCGGTAACGCTTTGAGTAGCGTGCTGGTGCTTGTTTTTAATTAAATACAACTATTTCATGAATTCACGATCATTCTTCGGTAAGTCGGTAACACTAGTGGTAATGTTGATGATGTTGATCTGGCCATTTGGACAGATTTCAGCACAAGAACAGCCTCCAGTTGAGGAGCCGCCTCAGGAAGAACCAGTTGAAACACCCCCTGATGAAGATCCTGTAGAGGAGGTTACTCCTCCTGACGAAGATATTCCTGTTGATGATCCAATCGATGACGAAGATGATCCAGAGCCAGAAAGCAATAACGCTAATGTAGAGTTGGCAGTTGCGGGAACCTTCGATAATCAGCTTGATATCGATAACACTACTGGAGCGCTTTCATACGCAGTGCCTATCACGCTGCCAGCAACAAAAAACAAAGCACCATTTCAGCTCAATCTCGCTTACAGCTCCCAAGAACGAAACGACAGCCTTGCTGGATTTGGTTGGCGCGTAACGCTTCCAAAAATTGAAAGACTCAACCTCTTAGGAGTAGATCAGATGTATTCACGTGATGATTACACCTCATCACTCCATGGCCGCCTGGTGGATATGGGAAATAATGTGTATCAGCCCAAGGTGGATAATGGCTCATTCGTAACGTATATCAAGAACGCCAATGGTTGGGAAATGCACGACAAGTTTGGAAATACCTACACGTTCGGAGACACAGCCGCTGCTCGAGCCGAAGATCCTAATAATACGAGTAACGTTGCAGCGTGGTATGTAACGAGTATTGAAGATGCGAATGGTAATGACACTACGTTTACCTATCAAAAGGTAAATGAGGTGGTGTATCCAAACACGATCAATATTGACCCAAACGGAATCGTTCGTTTCGTATATGAAAACCGACCAGATACACGAGTCGAATACGAGAACGGATACCGCACTGAGCTTACGCAACGTATTAAAGACATTGAGGTTGATGTGAACTCAACCCCGCTTCGTCGTTATGCGCTTGGGTATGCCTCAGGCTCAAATGGTGCGCGATCACTTCTCAGTTCAGTCACGGAAACTGGCTACAACCGATCGGGACAGTCACTTGCTAAGCCGCCAGTTACTTTTAATTATTCAGCTTTGAGTCAGAGTTGGAATAGTCAGTCATCAGGCTCAACACCAGGAATGTATGGCCCAGTACAGTTCACATTGAGTGACCTTTTTTTCCTGCAAGATATTAATGGTGATGCTTATCCAGACTTTGTGAAGTCATATACCAAGGCAGATGGAACTTCAGACGTCGCAACTCATCTAAATAAAGGTGGTGAATTCTGGAAGTACGGTTCAAATTCAGGAAACCTTCTGCCAGCTGGGCTATATGTTCGTGTGCGTAGTAATGGTGGATATCAGTGTGGAACCAGTAATGATGTGAACGCTTCACGCGTCGTTGATCTTAATGGTGACTTAATCGTTGATCTGGTTGAATCTCAAGATGCAGATAACCATTACAACTGCCAGGGAACACTTGGCTATCTTCCAAGTACGGCTTCATACCTTCAGGATGCAAATGGTTTTAATGCACAAAGCTCATATACAACCAGCTTTGAATTTTCAAACCGTACACGAAGTCAGAACTTTATGAACGATGAGTTCGTGAGGGACTTAAACGGAGATGGACTTCCAGAAGTCATTCATGCAGCAGTCGGCCCTGGGCCAGCAAATGGAACGGTTGATGTTGATCTGAACGATGGAACAGGATTTGTGAATGGTGGAACTTGGAACTTCCCATTCCATGATTTTGGCCCTAGTAACCACGATTATTGGTGGTATCCACGGATGCAGCTGCTTGACGTGAATGGTGATCAGATTGTGGATGTCGTGTATCACGAATACAACACAAGTGGTTTCTATGATAAAGCTGTATACCTTGGAAATGGTCAGGGTGACTGGGAATTAGATACCAATTGGAACTTCCCATTTTCCATGTCTGATGGAGGTGGACAGTTTAAAGGAAGCTTCATGGATGTGAACTCAGATGGTCTGGTTGATTGGTATGCAATTAACGGCGACATCTTTATGAATCGTGGTGATGGGTGGTATCTTGATACAACTCAATCCTTGCCATTCTCTGTAAG
>Ga0075476_10001310_pt1 | contig 11652 bp, 16 predicted proteins | sample DEB08_DNA_5_FD_76339 | JGI IMG/M metagenome (GOLD analysis project Ga0075476, IMG submission 76339) | Aqueous microbial communities from the Delaware River and Bay under freshwater to marine salinity gradient to study organic matter... | ecosystem: Environmental > Aquatic > Marine > Coastal ...
CTTCCAACAAAAGGGATTAAAAAAACAGCGAGTGGAGACCGGTCGACTCGCGAATCTGAGTTACAAAAACTACGAGAAGAGCACGAGATTATTGAATACATTCTGAGATATCGTGAGCTCCATAAACTACTTTCTACCTATATAGATAATCTTCCCGGTATGGTTGGTGAGGACGGGAGACTGCATCCTAAATTCTTGCAAACTGGAACTTCAACAGGAAGATTTTCCTCAGCTGACCCTAATATTCAAAATATTCCGATTCGAACCACGTATGGCCATCGGGTCCGCAATGCTTTTGTGGCAGCGCCAGGGCACGTGCTTTTGGCTTGTGACTATGCGCAGGTGGAGCTTCGAGTTGCAGCTATATTGTCTAAAGATCCGTATCTAACGGAGACTTTCCAGAAGGGGATTGATGTCCATACTGCAGTTGCGGCAAAGGTGTTCAATGTTTCTTCGGATGCTGTGACCAGGGAGCAGCGTTCACGAGCGAAGGTAATTAATTTTGGAATCTTGTACGGTATGGGGGTAAATGCTCTTATGAAAAATCTCGACTCCACCAGGCAAGAAGCGCAGGAGTTCTATAACGCATACTTTGAAGAGTTTTCTTCAATTCAAGATTACCTTGAAGATACGAAATCGTTTGCGTTACAGCATGGATATACGGAAACATTATTTGGTCGGCGCAGATATTTCCCAGCCTTAAAGTCTCGATTGCCTTACATCCGAGCCCAGGCAGAACGAATGGCAATCAATGCTCCTATTCAGGGAACCGCCACAGCAGATATTATTAAGCTCGCGATGGTGCATGTTGACCAGGCTTTGAGCGAAGCAGATCTCAAAGAAGGAGTTCATATGGTTATGCAGGTGCATGACGAACTTGTGTTTGAGATCAAAGAAGAATTGTTGGAAAAAGCACAGCCAATTATTGTAGATGTGATGGAGGGCGTGCTTCAAAATTCATATAAAAAAATAGATACACTAGTACCACTTCTGGTGGATGCCGGCTCTGGTGTTAATTGGGGCGAGGTTAAATAAAAAATCCCCGCTTAGGCGGGGATTAATTCTCTTTGTGGTGTGTGGTGAATTGGTTCGACTGACCACTCACTACCATGTGATAGAAGGAAGAATTCAACCGACTGTGTTTTTTGTTGGTTGAGTCTGGTTTCTTTGATAAGTTTACCTTCATCAACCATGCTATAGACAGTTGTTTCTACAACTCTTTCAAAAAAAGACAGCGTCCTCTCTTCAGGTTCAAAAAAATCAAAAATTTCTTCCATGAGATACCAAGTTTCCGGGTCCATCATGGATAAAATCCCATCTTCGGGATCCAGGTTGGTTTTGATTTGCTCAGTTATTTTGTGAATTCGACCAGGTAAGACCAGGGATCCTATCACGATTAACGTAATCAAGCCTAAAACCGCTAGAATTTGTAAGGGTTCCATATGTTGTATGTGTTTTCCAAAAAATAAGATGTATGCGGTACAATGTCAATATGAAAAAACAACTTTGGTTTAAACGAAAACAGTATGGTTGGGGTTGGTATCCAGTATCTGTTGAGGGTTGGATTGTAACAATTGTATTTATCGTGGCAGCCTTTCTTCTTTTCACCGTCGGCGTTTCCGAAGACGAAGTTCCTGTAAACCGACTTATTATTCTCGGGTTGATGGTTATATTGTTTATTATCATTGGGTATCGCACTGGTGAAAAACCAAAATGGCAGTGGGGTAATAAAAAATAGCATGGATGAACAAGCACTAGTAAAAGATCTAAGGAATTTGGGGCAAGAATCAGCGTATTGGTTAAATAAGGTTGGAATATATACCTTAGGTGATCTCAAGAAAGATAGTACGCAAGAGATCATGCGTAAGCTAGAACAGGTTGGTTTTAAACCAAGTAAAAATATGATGTATGCAATCGAAGGCGCACTTGTTGACAAGGACTGGCGAGATATTGCAAAAGCATATAATGACGTAGTTTGACTGCTATAGTTAAGGTATATGAAAAACGGCATGCGAATCTTTTTGATACTCGTTGTTGTGGTAGGTCTCTTTCTTATTTTGAGACCAAAAAATACTCCCAATGAAGTTCTGACTACAGATTTTCTGCTCTCTGAAGAGCTGGTCCAGTATTTTGTTGATGAGTTGGAACAACCAATTATTGACCAGCTGAGCCAGCCGATTGAAGGCTTTACTCCAGCAATCTTTGCGAGTCAGTATGGAGGTATTAGCCTCGAAGACTTTGATGGTGCTGAAGCACTCCAGGGTACGTATGTGTATATTAACGGTACACTCGAGTTTCAGTTTGAGGAGGGTGAAATACCGCATTCTGCAGCAGACACGCTCACTCAAGAGGGGATGAAGACATTTCTTTCAAATCTTGCAGAAAGAAATGAAGTGATTGTCGATACTGAATCAGAGATAGACAGCCTGTTGGAAACACTGCAATAGCATATGGTTCAGGTTTGGGTCGGAGAACATTTGAATACCGAAGAGGTTGAGAAGGGTGTCGAGTACGACACTCGTATTGTTTTTTATGCTGGTGATGATTGGGGTGAGATACGGCAATCAGTTTCAAACACGGGACTGTTTCCGGAGAAGAAACTTATTGTTCTGAGGGGCCTACTTCTTGATACTGATAGTGTTGAAAAAATAACCACCCTGAAAGATCAAATAGATTCAGCGTGGATCACAGTGTTTTTGTATGAACCGAGCATTAAGGCACCAATCAAGAAAAAACTTGAACAGCACGATATTGTCATGCATGAAAGTAGCGCCGCTACTCCAAAAAAGGGAAGAGATACCCAGGTGTTTGCGATCACGGATGCCCTGTTAAAGCGAGATCGAAAAAGTGCTTGGGTTGCACACCAAAAAGCAGTAAGAGCTGGAAAAGCACCTGAAGAAATCATCGGGCTAATCTGGTGGCAGGTAAAAACCATGTTGTTGGTAGAAAAACTAGACACAAAGTCTGGAGTGAAGCCTTTTGTTTATAAAAAAACGAAACAATCATTACAGAAGTATAAAAAAGGAGAGGTGGAAGGTCTGGCAAGGAAGATTGTAAATCTCTATCATGATTCGCGACAGGGAGGTTTACCTCTCGAAAGTGCTTGTGAAAATATGTTACTTGCGCTATAGTCTGCGTGGGTATGGGGTGAAAGCGGCCCGGAGATAACTTCAAAGGGTCGCCCCTTTTTAAAACAAAAAATAACAGGAGGACCCCGTTAAGGGGGAGCCCCTCAGGATTTGAGTTCTGGATTATGGAGCAAGATGGAGCAAGTAGGTCGTTGGGTTTATAAACCCTTCGGCCTATTTTTATTTCATGCAAAAAAATGGCCTTCCAGAGATTGGTCGCAAACAATACTGCTTGTAAACAATCGCCGGAAGGCCAGTAATTTAAAAGGTCTTACATCGCGATGACACCCGGGTATCACAAAGTGAAAGGAGAGTTGTGCTTGTAGTAACTAAGGTACAAAGAACAAATCGAAAGAACTTTCAACCTTTGAGATGTCAACCCGCATAGGTATCGACTTAAGGTCTAGTTAAAACCTATTCGTTTTGACAACTTGGCTCGACACTTCCTTTGAAAGGCTGTGAGCCGCCCTGAGCTTGAAGTGATTGTCCAAGCCCCAAAGGTTGTCTGACAATATTGTAGGGCGAAGCCTTGGTATTACCAAAGCGCCCCTGTGAACAACTAAAAGAGATTGAAGAGCTGAGCGGCAAAAAGGAGGTAGAGCATGAGATAGAAACCTCCTTCCCAGTTATGGATCTTGCGTGATACTCCAGAGATAATAAAGAGGAAGGTTGCAATGATAAGGAATGGAAGTCCAATGATGAAGGTTGGTTCATCGAGGTTGATGCGAGTGAAGAGTCCAGGGATTCCAACCACAAGTAAGATATTAAAAGCATTAGATCCAAAAATATTTCCGAGAGCTACCTCTGATCTTCCGCTAAGAGCTGCCTTTGATGATACGAGAAGTTCAGGAAGGGAAGTACCAATAGCAACAGCGGTAATGGTAATAACACCAGTGGCTAGGTTAAGAAGGGTTGAAATTTGAATCACGGATTCAATAAGGTATTGAGCACCAAATACAAGACCAGCAACTCCGACCAGAAGTACGATGATATCGTTGCCAGTGATGGCTTGGCCTTTCTTTTTTCCATTCTTAATACCTTTGTGTTTTGCGGCTTCTTTGATGGCGAGACCAGCTGGTTCTTTTTTAACATCAATACCGTCATCATCTGGAGTGGTGATGATGTAAGCAAGATAGAGTACACAGCCAGCAACCAGAATAAGTGCTTCTGGGAATGTAATCACGCGATCCCAGGCAATAAGACCAAAGACTGCGGTGCTGGCAGCTAAAAGAGGAAGTTCTAGGTCAACAAGGTCCTTGCTCACTTGGAGCTTCTTGCCAATCACTGCTGAAAAACCAACCACAAGCAAGATGTTGGCAATGTTAGAACCAATAGCGTTAGCGGCAATAATCTCAGGGCTGTCTTTGAAAGCTGCAAAGAGGGAAGAGATGAGCTCTGGTAGCGAAGTACCAATACCAACAATAATTACTCCAATAACAAACGAAGACAGTCCAATCTTGAAACCGATCTTTTCGGTACTCTCAAGAAACCAGTCTGCTCCTTTAATTAGTACGACTAATGAGGTGAGAAAAATAAGTATCCATCCAATAAGCATATGTAGAGTATTATACGGTATTTAGAGTTGCGTACTTGAAAGCTATTCAGTATAGTACGCACGTACCAGATATCCCCCTGTAGCTCAGCTGGTAGAGCAGCAGCCTTTTAAGCTGACGGTCCTAGGTTCGAGCCCTAGCGGGGGGACAAAAATAAAACCACCGGAAATCCGGTGGTTAAAGTTTTCTATCTATCTTCATCTATTCAAGCAGGTGGCGTGCCACCAGCTCGATAATGATTTCGTCAACGACAATTCTGCCGTTGTGATGGAAACCATCTTGTCTGGCCCTAATATCAAACCAGCTGTCTATAACTTTCGCCCTTCCTTCCTCGCGGTTATAAGGGTGTTGGTTGAGTGACCGGAATTCATTCCGGTGCCGATTCAATAGGATCTGATAATAAGACGTGGCGATAGGCAATAGCTTAGACCTCCACGATTCCTTGCTAGGAATTAGTATCAGTTCGATACTTTTCTCTTTCAGGAATTCGACCCACAGCTTCTCCATGATTTCAGGCTTTTGTGTGAGCTGGCTATGGTGACGTGTGTCACCCATGTGAGAATCATGGGTTTTCCATGTTTTCTCTTCAAAGGTCAGTAGGTTCGCATTTTTTTCAAGAAAATGAAACCACTCTTCGATTAGAGGGCACCAATTCTCTTTTAGCTCACTTACGAGCATAAAGAATGACAGGTGTCCTGCATAATTGGTATCCAGGAGCTCCTCTGCAGAACCTTTGGTTTTTGCTAGCTCTACCGCCTTTCTGATGGTTTTTTTGTAATGCTTGTAGGGGGCCATCAGGAACCCATAGAAGGGTGGAGTGATGTGATCGCACGTATCTTCACCCGGGCGAAGACGATTCATGTCCACTTTCTCTTGGTTGAGAATAACGTAGACGGTGCATGGTTTCTTGATTTTCCCAATGGCATTCAACAGTTCGAATCCACTATTTCTGCCAATGGACACAAAAACTTCTTTTTGAGTCTTGTATCCCAGTTTTTTTAGCTTGGCGGTGTCAACCTCTGTGGTTGACACGCGATTGAAAGAACCATGCTGAAATTTCAGCAAGATTCTTTGAACACCGGCCTTGAAGCTATCAATCGATGCCTCTCGCTGCGCTCTTCTTCGTTCGGAGCGAACCGCGACCTGAGAGGTGTGGTAAATTTCTTTATCCCTTTGTGTTTTGAGAATGCTCTCTGCTATTTCGGAGGAGGATTCTCTTGCGGTACGCAGAGCATTTGCAATGCGATTTCTGTACTCAATGGCTTTCTCAAGAAGTAGATTTTTCATAATCTTTTTCTTTTAATTATATAACATATTTAATACTATGTCAAAGTAAAGATCGCTAAAAACCTTGTGGTTAGGGCTTTTTGTTTAATGGTAGATGTGATATATCTCTTTGTATGAATTGTGTAATCATCCTTCCAGACATCAGAAGCGTCTTTAATGTTGGTGGAATTTTCCGTACGGCAGACGCAACTGGTGTTGATCACATATATATGTGTGGATACACCCCAACACCGCTTGATCGTTTTGGAAGGAAGCGAAAAGATTTTCATAAATCTGCCTTAGGGGCAGAAGAGACGGTTCCTTGGAGTCAGATGGATGTGTTGGACGCTATTAAGGAGTGTAAAGACGGGGGATACCAAATTGTTGCTGTGGAGCAGTCTGGTACGTCTCAGGAATACAACACCATCGAATACACTGAAAAAGTCGCTCTTATTTTTGGAAACGAAGTTGATGGAATACCAAATAACATCTGCCAATTGGCAGATGTTATTGCTGAGATCCCCATGATCGGTCAAAAGGAATCGTTAAATATTGGCGTGAGTGCTGGGGTGATGTTGTATCACCTTACATCTCGCTAGGCTCGCTTCTTCCAGATCTTTTGGTGGAGTAGGTTCACCATGGTTCCCATACTGATCCATCCAATTGCAAGGAGAATGATCCAGCCAAGTACTGGGATGATCATAAGGACAAAGAGTCCAAATACTCCCAAGAGTGCCCAGCCCCAGTGAGGGTCTTTTTCTTTGGTAATTGCCTTGCGTAGCCAAGTTCCGAAGATCACTCCGCTATATACGCCTCCAAGCATCATAATGAAGAAGTAGAGTGATAGGAGTAGGATCGCAAGTGGAATACCAATAAGGGTTGCAAATAGGATTGCCACAATGATCGGGATTAGGATCATCCACACAAGACCAAGTGCAAGATTTCGCCATGGTGAAGAAATGGCAGTTTTGGTAACAGTCTTTGAGAATCTTACGAACACGGCAACAAGAATCACCGCTAGCACCATAAGTCCAACTAACTTAATGAATTGGAAAAAGGTAAATACTCCAATGAGTCCCGCAACACCGTGCATTTTTTTGGTGTCAAAAGGTTTGGCGATCATTTCTCCACGAATTGTCGCGCTTTGACTAATCTCTATCTCTGCGTCTTCAGGGTAGTAGAGGTCTCCGGCAATAACCGCATTGTCTCCGATAATAATTTGTTCACCAATAATGGTTGCGTCTTGTGCCGCACTTCCATCAAATAGAATATCTTCACCAGCGATTTTTAGCTCACCGGCATAGCGTCCAGAGACCTGAAGTTGCCCACCAGCGATATAGGCACCCCCTAATACTTCGGTGCTACTTAAAATAGTGCCTTGTCCGGTGGCAACAAGAAAATCGCCACGAACGACACCGTCGTATGACAGTGTTCCAGCAGCGAGGCGAACGTCATCGTTCACATCCGCTTGAACTGATACGTTGCCACCTGCAACGATCAAGTCTTCTCGCACTGGTCCATTGACGGTTACCTGACCTCCAGCAATCAAAAGATCGCCATCGATAGTTGCTTCTGGGGTGGTGCTCATCTGGTTTCCAGCCGCGTATACATCATCACGAATACTGGTGCTAATACCACCAAGAATCTTTTCTCCGTCAATAAAGGTTGCCGCTCCGGCAATGGCAGGGAAGAGGCTAATAATAAGAACAAAAATACCTATTTGTTTACAAAGTTTTTTCATATGTCACCAGTGTACTCCTCTTGCCTAAAAAGTGCTATAGATTTGGACAAGATATGTAAAATGTGGTATAATTATAAAAATGTATAACTGCCCGTTTGGGCTTAAAAAATTGAAAATCATGAAAAAGACAGCAATCTTACTATTTGTCGTTTCGCTATTTTCCCTGTTGACCAGCTGTGTTGGCTGGCAGTATCCGGTCTATGGACCAGGAGCGAGGAGTAGTGATCCACAAGTCTGGTATCAGCGTCACTATGGCGCTGGATACAACCCGTGGAATTATTCGACGGGTGGTAGAAGTTACGCCGACTTTGAGGCGTGGTATGGGAGCAATAGGTCGCGTGTTCGTTGGGCTCCTAGTAGTGCAGGTCAAGGGGGGTTTGTTCCCTACTTGCAGAGCGGAAACGCTCGCATGGCTCTAACTAAAGACCAGATGGACCGCATTATTGCAATGGAAGAAGCAAGCTTGAAACAACGGTTGGAGTTGGAAAGACGGAAATTCGCAACAGAAGAAAGTAAGAAAGAAGTGAGGAGCATCCGTAGGTATTACAAGATATACCAGCAAACAGGAACCGCACCGAAAGGTTTACTGGACTTGTATGGTATTGAGGTTGCCGAAGGATCAAATTCAGTTCAGAGGCTTTCTGGTGACACTAGACCGCTTCCTGGTCAAGTAACGACAACCAGTCAACCTGCTAATACGCCGGTGGTCCGAACAGACTCGCTGGGGCGAGTTGAATTCAGCATCAATTCGCTTCCGGACAGCTCAAAGCAATTGCTTAAAGCTTGGAGAATGCAGGCGACTCGGATTGTCGAGGCGGGGCAAGATTCTGCTACGGTATCAGATTTGGGAGGTTACGAGTCTGTTTTACAGGCGAAACGTAATTTCTTAAACTCCGTACCAGTATCTCTACCTGGTGCACGTCAGTATTTAATCGCTGAATGGACCAAAATCCATGATGCAACTGGTCTTGAACAAGATCGCAAAAAGAAAGTTGAAGCTATCAAGCTTCCCATGACTTTCCAGCAGCGACCTACTTCACCAAGAAATACTGGCAGCGCTGTCCAACCAACTGCGCAGCCCGATTCTGGAGGCATCCGCCTCCAACCCGTTCGAACGAACGGGGGGGTGCGGAAATGGAACAGAAACTAAAGAGCAAGCAATGCTCAAAAGCCATTCGCAAGGATGGCTTTTTTAGTGGCTCAAAAACTGCAATGCAGTTTTTAATTTGCTTTGCATATCAAGCGTGGAATCTTGAACGCTGCGAGCGGCATCGCGGGCCTGCTGGAGGTTATAGCCCATGGCCATTAAGGCATCGACAATTTCACCACTGTTTCCAGCAGTTTCATCAACACCTTCAGGCATTTTGTCACGGAGCTCAATGAGTATCTTTTCAGCAGTTTTTTTACCAATCCCAGATACTTTGGTCAGGTAGCTAATGTCACCAGTTCTAATGGCGGTACGAAGTTCGGCAGGGGAGTTGTAATCAAGGATTCCTAATCCAGAACGGGGGCCAATTCCAGATATGGTGGTAAGGAGTTTGAAAAGATCCCTGCTTTCTTGTTTTTTAAAACCAAATAATTCAATTGCACCCTCTCGATGCACGAGTTCAATCCAAAGTTGAATACTGTTCCCTGATAGGGCGGTGGTTAAAATACCTTGCGGACAATAGATTTGGTAACCAACCTGACCAGCTTTCACAATCACATATTTTTCAGTGCTTTCAATAATATCCCCTTCGATGTATCCAATCATATGGGTCAGTATACCAATCTTGGTATACTTCTGGGTAATGAGAGACCAAAAAGGATTTACATTACTCGAGTTAATTATTGTAATTGGGTTAATTGCAGTTGCGGCTGCAATTGCCATGGTCGCACTTAATGATGCCAGAGATAAAGGGCGAGACACTGGTGTGAAAGCAAATCTGAGTCAGATTCGGCAACATGCTGAATCGGTTCATCTCGAAGATGGTCATTATAACCGCGTGTGTGGTGTGAATGGAGATCAGCAAGAAACAACCATCACACAACTCGTAACTGCTGCAGAAATTGAAAGTCCGGGAGAAGTTGGTTCTGCAACTTGTGGTGCCACAGCGGCAGGGGATAGTTCCGGTTGGGCTATTAGCGTAGCACTGGCTACGGAAGGGTACTGGTGTGTAGATGCGGCTGGATTTTCTGGCTATTCTGAGACTGGATTGGATCACAGTAATGACGTGAGTTGCCAATAATTCTTGCTTTTTTATACTGGGTTTGCTAATATCGCCCATGTTTAAAGCTTATGCCAAATATTACAGCTGCTAAAAAAGCATTACGTACTTCTGCACGACGTCGCGTTGAAAACGACCGTCGTCGACGTGCGATGCGAAAGATTGTGAAAGAGGTGCAGGCCTTGATTGCTGGTGGGGACGCTAAGACCGCACAAGCAAAACTTCCTGAAGTCTACAAAGCTATTGATAAGGCTGCGAAGAAGGGGGTGATTAAGGCAAACACTGCTTCACGAAAGAAATCACGCTTGAATACTGCAATCAAAAAGATTGCCTAACTTGCGTACGTTTCTAAACAAAACCCCACTCGGGGTTTTGTTGTTTTGGAAAAACCAACTTACAATAGATTTATATGTCTGAAAACGCACCATTTTTAATGTTCTACACAGCTGATTGCGAGCACTGTGAAGCAATGCTGCCTGTGATTAACGAGCTCCTTCAAGAGAATGATATCGAGTTTGAATTGGTTGAGGTGACCCCTGATGATAAAGCAACGATTGCTCGTTACGATTCATATGAACAAGGTAACTGTGGTGGGGTTCCTTTCTTTGTGCACACTGAAACAAAACGCTGGCTTTGTGGTGAGGTGTCTAAGGATGAATTGCGAACCTGGGCATTGGCGCAGCAATAACACATGGAAGAAATTCAATCTGTACAATCAATCCTTGATGGTGTGCCGTATTACGGCATGATTGGTGTTGCAGCATTTGCAACACTGTTTCCCGGAATTCCAGAAGAGGGATTTTTGCTCGTAATCGGCTATTTGATTGGAACCGGAGCAATTGCCTTTTGGAAGACACTATTCTTTCTTCTGATTGGTTTTTTCATTATGGATTGTGCGCTATTTGCCTTGGCAAGGCGGGGGACGAAAGTAGTACTCGCATTACAAAAAAAGATCCTTGGTGGTGACGTAGAGAAGCATCAGGACTTTATTAAAAAACACGTAAGTAAGATCATTTTCTTTTCACGCTTTGCGCTCTATATCCGTTGGATTGGTCCAGTCCTGGCTGGAAGCGTGCATACTTCTTGGAGAAGGTTTCTCGTTATTGATTTCTTTGCACTCCTTTTCTATGTTCCCGGCATGCTTTTGCTTGGAATTTATTTCCGATCCCGTATCGAGAATATTATTTCTGGTGTGAATGCATTTGGAAATATTGTCGTGATGGGGCTGGTGGCTATTGGTTTAATACTGATCGTGTCTTGGGGGAGGAATAAATTTAAGCAACGGCTGGTGGCTACCGCCCATGGTCAATATCCAAAGCGAACAATTCTTGGTATTACGTGGCAACCAAAAAGAAAATAAAAAATGTGCTCTCGCCAGGAGTCGAACCTGGATCACAGGTACCGCAAACCTGCATTCTATCCATTGAACTACGAGAGCATAGTACAGCGTGAGGATACTATCAAATACCTAAGTGGTCAACCAACTTATACATCCAAGGTTCACGCAATTCTTGTTCCTCGATGAAATTTCTGAGGTAATCTCGCAGAGTAATTAAATCAACCCCTTCTGGGAGCGGTACGCTCATGAGGGCAAAAAAAGGGCGGTCGATTAAGAGCAAGAGGGTGGTGTGTCCATGGTTATCTGGGTCAGTAATCCAGAAAGCACTAATCTTTTCGTGCGGAATCATTTCTTCTTCGTAACGAATTCCACGGTCACTGATTTCAAGTGTTAGTTCTTGAGGTGGTCGCTTTGAGAG
>Ga0075476_10001313_pt1 | contig 11642 bp, 11 predicted proteins | sample DEB08_DNA_5_FD_76339 | JGI IMG/M metagenome (GOLD analysis project Ga0075476, IMG submission 76339) | Aqueous microbial communities from the Delaware River and Bay under freshwater to marine salinity gradient to study organic matter... | ecosystem: Environmental > Aquatic > Marine > Coastal ...
GAAACGAAAAAAGTATGAATCTGAAACAAGTAAAATTCTATGTTACCGCTGGGTTGGTAGCTGCAATGCTTTTCGTATCTCTACCTGCACGAGCTTTTTTCCATGACACCGAAACGAGCACTATTAATCTTTGGACTGCTGGGGTAGTTGATGCTGGGCTATCTCTGGGAGACTGGGATGATGCTGCGGTGGCGGCAGATCTTCAGATAAGCACCACTGCAGTGCATGAACTGGATATTGATACGAGCATGATCGCTGGAAACGGATCATTCTCCTACCGTTTATTTGCTGATAGCAGTGATTCGCTCTGTGGGCAGATCGCTATGGATGCGTATCAGGATGGTGCCTTGGTGTTTAGTGGCAGTCTGGCTTCATTTGATGTGACAGTAGCTGTTACTGATACCACTGATGCCTGGCGTTTTGAATACACCCCTATGTCCGGCGAGGTATCACCGGCAGCTGCCTGCACCTACGAATATGTGGTGCGAGCGTATGAATTAGTGCTTGGATACGGCAACGGATTTTTTGATGAAGACAGGGTGGCAAGCCAATTGGTAACTACTGGTTTTGGTACTGCTCCTGTAGATGAAACAAATGAAGAAGAGGGGCAAACTGAAGAAGAGGAAGAAGGTACTGATGGCGACAATACAAATGGTTCGTCATCAAGCGGTATTGTTTTGAATGAGATTGCGGCGGATGCCACCATTGGTAACGTGATTCCTTTGCAGGGGAAAGAATGGGTAGAGGTTGCGAATATAGGGTCTACCACCATCGATATCGCTGGATGGCAGCTTTCTGAAGTGCGCGGCTCAAGTCTAGCCTTTTATACGGTGGTTGATGAATCAGATGTAGGGAATAACGATGAGGTGTATACACTTGGTAATGGCACCACCGTAGCACCTGGCGAATTTGTGGTCCTCGTGTTTACCGCTGAAAATCGTCTGAATAATAATGATGGTGATACGGTAACGTTGTATCTACCCGATGGTGTTACCGTAATCGACCAGCGCACGTATGCAGAAGCGATTGATGAAAGTAGTGAAGGAAGATTGCCAGACGGAACCGGAGATTGGGTAAGTACGGAACGTACCCCAGGAGCAGCTAACATAGAAGAGTCAGATGAAGATTAATATGAAACGAATACTCACAATCCTAACCTTTCTAGTATTTAGCTTCTTGCCAACAGCCGTATCTGCTGCTGATATTGATGTTACGTTTGTGCCAGATCCTTTGTTTAATGAAACTGAGTATCTCCCGGGTAATACTTCGATTGACCGCTATGCCGAGGTTTTGAATACATCAGGGGAGGCACAAACTATTTGGATGGGGCTCACGAATACAGCAGTGACCAGAAATCTAGCAGAGACACTTACGCTGACGGTATTTGAGAATCGATCAGAGGTGTGGTCTGGAACTCTGGCTGAGCTTGTTATTGCGGGCCAGGTTCCACTTTCGGATCTCGGGAATAATGCTGATACTCGCTATGATTTCTTTGCCAGTATGGATAGTAATTCAGGTAACGAGTATCAGTCTGGTCGTGTTGAGTTCGATCTTTGGCTTGGTTTTGACCAAGAAGAAGATGAAGAAGAGCCAACTTCTTCTGGTGGAGGCGGAGGTGGTGGAGGTTTTCTGCCAACAACCTTGCAGATTTTAGATGAGAAGGTGAGCGCAATTGCGCCCGTGGGGGCTGGTTTTGATGTGACCATCACCTGGCTTACCAACCTGCCTGCTAATACTCGAGTGGTGTATGGAATTGATACCGGTGCTTCATACAGCTTAAATCTATTCGGAACCAATCTTGGATACCCAGAAGGCACCTCGATTATTAACAACGCTACTCCCGTCACCGAACACCAGGTACTGCTCCCAGGACTCTTGCCGGGTACCTATCGTTACCGAGCAGTGTCCAGTGATGGTAATATCACCACCAGTCAGGAGCATATTTTTATCCTCAGTCCATCAGGACAGATTGAAACAGTACTTGGAGCCTTTACAGGGCTAAACACTGAAACAGGCACTACTTTTACGCCTCCAGCAGGGCAAGTGCTGGGAGTTGCTAACGCTCAGCAAGTAGCTGAAGTATCTACTGAAGAAGTTCCAGAGGCTATTCAAGAACAAGTAGAAGAATTTCTTCCTTCAGTATCTGTTCAGAATAAAGCTCCAAAAACAGATCATTGTTGGCGCTTGTTTTGGTTCGTAACCCTGGTTTCTTTGGTGTTAACACTCGTTTGGGACATGCTTATCCGAGATAAGGGCGCTGCTCCTAATAGTGTTATCTGGCGGGGAAGAATGGCTATGATGGCTGCACTTCTTGTGCTGGGTGTTATTACCCTTTCATTTATGCAGGAAACCTGTCCTATTCCTCAATTATCACTCCTTGCCCTTATTTTTGCGGTATTGCGGTTAGTGATGAAAAGGAAATAAAGTATTTGACAAGGTGTTATATAAATGATATAATACTTGCAGAAAAGAAGCGGGGTTAACCTGCTTTTTGTATTGAGTTCTTTTCATCCTCACAAATAAACATCAATCCTCAAACAAAGATTACAGTATGAACATCTTTCAGAAATCTATCCTTCTCTTCCTCTTCCTTCTTGCTTCCATGGCGGTAAACGCCCAGCAAAAGTTCACCCCGAAAGTGGTGGTGCAACAATCTGTGGTCATTATTGACCTAAATGGCATGCCTGCAAGTGACACTTTCCGCCTCTTCGATGACGTTGGAATGCTCGTGTATGCGGGTGGACCAAATTATGTCGGGCGAAAGCATCCGGGGCATAACCACTACCGCCTTCTGGTGCCAGATTCCATTGCGAAGAAAGTTGCTGTGGAAGATGATGCTAATTGGGGTCTTGGCTTGGAAAAAAGTCTCTTTGTTGGTAGTAACAGTGTTGCATTGCAAGTTCCTTCTCGCAGAGTGGGTGACTATGGTGCCATTTCATCATTTGCTTACATTTGTACCTCAGATGGCCAAATCGATATTTGGCACGCAAATTCAGGCTACATTGATTCAACCAGTAATCTGCAGGGAAGCCATTCATTTGCGCTATGCTTTGACCCCAACGCGGGTCCTGAAGCATGCAATAGTGAGGCCGGTTTGCCTGTTGAGTACAGCTTCTTCGAGGCTTCTGTGTTCAGTCGAGATAGCGTTGTTTTGAATTGGGAGACATCTCAAGAGATAAACAGTGCGTATTTTGTATCTGAACGTTCAACTGATACCACTTCATTTGAAGTAGTTGGCTTGAAGTATGCAGCTGGAATGAGTACCACAGCACAGAGTTACAGCATCTCTTTTCCAGATCACCCGATTGGACGATACTACTATCGCCTAAAGCAGGTTGATCAGGACGGAACCTTTTCTTATACGAAAACAGTTTCTGTCAGCGTTCAGCGCTATGGCGATGTGACACTTGTCCAGGTTGCTGGAAGTGGCTCCCAGACTCCCGAGTTCTTTGTCGAAGAAGACTCAGACGCTTCGGTGTTGGAGGTGGGAGATATTTGGGGAAAGAAGATCAATGTGAGCAACGCTGCGCCCGGTGTCTACTGGGTTCGGAGTGGGGGCTATGCCACTAAATTCGTTAAGCGATAAAAAAGCTTTCTCGTCAGCTAAATCGAGCCTGGACGCAAATGTGTCCAGGCTTTTTTAATACCTGATATACTCCTCTTGTGAGTAAAAAACTCTCCTTTATTTTATTTTTTGTAGTGCTCCTCGCGCTTGGTCTAGGGCTTGCTTTCATTGGGCCAAGGGAGCTGGTTGGCATGTTGGGTGTCCAGAACAGTCTTTTGGTAGCTTTTCTGGTGTCTCTTCTTGGTGGTGTTTCCACGTTTACCTCGGCTTCTTTTTTTGCCGTGATTGGTGGCTTGGCACTTGGCGGGATTCCATTACTGTCTCTTATGGTGGTGTGCGGCCCAGCACTTCTGATTGGTGATCTTGTCTTCTATTTCTTTGGTAAAACAACGTATGGCGTATTGCCTGCAAAAACCAAGCGTTGGTTGCAGAAGGTGGAGGTTTGGGTGCAAGAGGGAAGAAACTTCCCAGTACAGTTAGGGATTGTGTTATATACCGGATTTAGTCCGTTTCCTGGTGATATTTTGATGATGGTATTGGCTATCGCTAAATACCCCTTTAGAAGGATGTGGTTACCGCTCTTGTTTGGAAACATGATGCTAGTGTGGAGTATTGGGCAGGCGGCAATTGGTAGTGCAAAGTTGTTTTAAGCACGCTTTCGAATCGGTGCCTTTTTGATTAGTTCCATGATGATATCGAAATCATCAGTAATGGTCATAAGGTCAATATCATTAGGACTGATGGTTTCCCATTCATCTCGCATTTTTTCAACAATAAATTCCATCAAAGGCTCCCAGAAGCTGGCGCCATAGAGAATGATTGGAGTTCGTTCAACCTTGTTAGTTTGCACAAGGGTTAAGATTTCAAACATTTCATCCAGGGTACCAAAACCACCAGGCATGAATACATATGCTTCTGCTGCATATGACAAGGTCACCTTGCGAGAGAAGAAGTAATAGAACACCAATTCATGTGTTACGTATGGATTGGTAACTTGTTCGTGAGGTAATTTGATACTGAGCCCAACCGAAGTTCCGCCAGCTTCTTTAGCGCCACGGTTCGCACCCTCCATGATTCCAGGACCTCCACCAGTGACGATGGCGTAGTCTAGTTCGGTAGCAATACGTGCTCCAAGTGCTCGCGCGGCTTCGTAGTAGTCATTTCCTTCGGTAAAGCGAGCAGATCCAAATACTGAAACAGATTTGGGGAATTGTGAAATGAATTCAAATGCTTGTTTGAATTCTTCATTAATGACACAAAGGCGAGATTCGTCGTTCTCTCCATGGTTAAGAACAATACAACCTTCTCGGATTTCTGAGGGTGTTAACATGTGTGGATTATCTTTGTCTGGCATGAATTACAAAACAGTTAGGAATAGAGTGGGACCATTATCGCACATCTGTCCCCAGGTTGCATAAAATGATGGGTGGTGTAATGTGGTCACGAAGAGATTTGCACTTAACACCAACAATTCGATGAAAAGATTAATTCCCTTTCTGTACCCCGCCCAAAGGGCGGAAATGCAGTATGTGAGGCACGAACAAATAGCCACACGACGCCACGTCGTAATACCCAAATGGATTTGGGTGCTGATATTGTTTGGCATCATGGCGCTAGGCTTTATATTTTAATTTAAGCTGTGTTCGCCCTCTCCAATTTGTTTTCCTTCCTGAAGTCCACTCGCGTAAGCGGTGGGCTTTTTTTATGCCTAACATGCTAGAATTACCAACATGACACGGGTACAGATCGTAAAAGAAGATGGCGAAAAAGAAGCATTTGACGCTGAAAAGCTTTGTTATTCAATTGAACAGTCTGGTGCGCCAGCAGATTTAGCAAAGAATGTTTGCTCTGCGGTTGAGCAGAAGGTGACTCCGGAAGTGACTACAACACAGATTTTTAGACAAGCCTTGGGGTATCTGATCAAGGAAGATCTTGAGGTTTCAGTGCGGTATAGCCTCAGGCGGGCAGTCAGTGCGCTTGGGCCGGCTGGTTTTTTGTTTGAGCAATATCTAGAGGCGTTAATGCAAGCTCATGGGTATGAAACAGAGCGCAATGTGATGATGCAGGGGAAATGTGTTGATCATGAGGTGGATATTGTGGCACGAAAGGGCAACAAGGTGTGTTTAATTGAAGCAAAGTATCGTAACGAGGCGGGAGGAAAAACGCACATTAATGATGTGATGTATGCGGATGCCAGACTGATTGATATTGCATCGCAGCACAGTGAAAAAACATTTGATGAGGATCATTATCAGATGTGGGTGATGACAAATACCAAGTTTACAGAAAAAGCGATCACGTATGGTCGTTGTCGTCGTATGAAAATCATTGGCTGGAACTATCCTGGGCAGGGTAATCTAGCAGAAATGATTGTTGATAAGCGGCTGTATCCCGTTACTGTGCTTCCATCCGTTTCCCATTTTGAGAGAGAGCAATTTGCTAAGCAGCAGATGATTTTGGTACGAGATTTGCTCCCATATGGAGTTGGGCAAATGATCAATGATCTTGGGATTCCTCCACAAATTGCTGAGAAGATTATCGCTGAAGCGAGTCAGCTGGTTGGATAAGCAGGGTTTCCCTTGCATTTTTTAGGCGGTGGGTGTTTACTGGTCACCGTTATGAATCCGGCACAGATTATCGCCAGTGTTTTATTCGGACTTGGCTACATTGGAATAATTCTTGAACACCGCGCACACATTAATAAGGCGGCGTTTGCTTTGGTGATGGGAGGATTACTTTGGATTGTGGTCGGTATGGCTGATCCAGAAGCAGCGCACGCTGCAATTGCTCATAGTACCGCTGAAATTTTTAGTATTGTGGTATTCCTCTTGGCTTCTATGGTGCTCGTTGAGGTGCTGGTGCACTACCGGGTCTTTGATTATCTTCAGAATAAATTAGCCAAAAAGAACGTTGGGCTAGGAAGGCAGTTTTGGATTGTGACTGGGCTAGCCTTTTTGCTGTCTGGAGTGATTAATAATCTCACGGTTACGATTGTGATGATCCAGATTGCTCGAAAATTCTTCTGGGGTCGCAATCTATTGGTTGTGGCCGCCGGTATTGTGATTGCTTCCAATGCGGGAGGGGCCTTTTCTCCAATCGGTGATGTCACCACTATTATGATGTGGTTTGCTGATAAATTCTCAGCAGCAGAGGTAATTGCTGGTGGTATTTTGCCATCAGTAGTGTTGTACCTTGTGTCAGGAGTACTGCTACGAAAACAGATTCAAACGGAATCCAAGATGCAGCTTGAATGTAAGGAATGCCCTAAGATTTCACAGACTGATCGAGCTGTGGTGGCAAGTGTTGCCCTTGCCTTCATTCTGCCTGTTATTGCTCGCTTGGTGAATATTCCTCCTGTGATCGGTATCTTGCTTGGGGTGGGTATTACCTGGTTGGTGGTAGATTCATTCCGACAGTTGACCCGCGAACGCACCCACCTGAATGCTTCAATCGAGAAGATGATTCAAAAAACAGATATGGCATCAATCAAGTTCTTTATTGGAATCCTGCTTGCGGTGTCTGCACTTGGAACACTAGGTATTCTTGATTATCTCTCTCAATACATCTTTGCTGACCAGTCTTTTAATTCAATTGTCTTTGGAAATGCATTCTTGGGTGCCATCTCTGGTATTTTTGACAATATTCCATTGGCGGCAGTGGCTTTGGAGGTGCTTACCACTGACGTGACACAACTTTGGGTATTGCTAGCAGTTACCGTGGGTACTGGTGGTTCGTTGATGCTCGTGGGTTCAGCCTCTGGTGTTATCGCAGCTGGTATGGTGAAAGACCTGACGTTCTGGAATTATACTAAAATTGCTTTTATTCCGGCCCTGCTTGGCTTCTTGGCCGCAATTGGGACCTGGCTTATTCAATATCATTTTCTGGGCTAAAACATGTCTCGCATTGACGATTTTTATTATGATCTACCCGATGAGCGCATTGCTGCGCATCCGCTTGAAGAGCGAGATCAGGCAAAACTTTTGCAATGTCGAGGTGGGGTAATTACTGACCACAGCGTCAGTGACGTGCCGCCACTCCTTCAGGATGCGCTGGTGATCTTAAATGACACGAAGGTCATCCCGGCTCGGATTAGCTGGTTGGAAGAAAATGGAGAGCGTATCGAAGTGTTTTGTGTTGAGCCGGTTGATCCCACAACCGAAGTTAGTTTGGCGCTGCAGACATTTGGTGAGACCACGTGGCGCTGTATGGTGGGGAATAATAAAGCGTGGGTAAGTGGAGTCTTTGAAATTGCTAGCGAACATCGTGGCACAATTCGAATTGAGCGAGTGAAGCAAGAAGGAAATCTATGGCTTGTCCGCTTCGTATTACCTTCTTCGCTTCCCATGTCTGAAGCGCTAGCTACGATTGGAACTGTTCCGCTGCCACCATATATTAAGCGCGATGTGTCTGATGATGATCTAGAGCGATACCAGACGGTGTTTGCAGACAAGCCGGGGGCAGTTGCAGCACCAACCGCTAGCCTGCATTTTACGAATGACATGATCGCGGCGTTAGACACTGCTTCTGTCACGCTTCACGTTGGTCTTGGTACCTTTTTGCCGGTGAAGACAGAGCTGGTGGAAGATCACATTATGCATGGAGAGAAATTTTCTGTTTCAAAACAACTACTGCAGCGTTTACGCGCAGCGGTCATCTCAGGACAGCCTATTGTTCCCATTGGAACCACGGCCATGCGTGTCATTGAATCTTTGCCGGGACTAGCTGAAAATCTAGATACAAGAATGGTGCCCCAGTGGACATGGAAAGAGTCCCAAATTGATCCAATAAAGACTTTGGATATATTGTTGGCGTATTGTGATAAGGAGGGGGTAGATTCCATCTCTGGTGTAACAAGTATTATGATTATTCCGGGGTTCCCTTTTACATACTGTAGCGGGCTGGTGACTAATTTTCATCAACCGAAGTCAACACTGCTTGCATTGGTTTCAGCATTTTTAGATCCAACAGATTGGCGCCATGTGTATGCGCATGCACTGGAGGAGGGGTATCGTTTTCTCAGCTATGGAGATACATCACTTTTGTGGCGAAGCAAATGATATTGTGGAAAACATAAAAAACCTGGTATGATGGTGGTATGAGAATATGGTCCCTGGTATTAGCTTCTGTGATGGTAATGGTTGTTGCTGTGTATGCATTGGGCGGCATTACTGAAGATATGGACACTGGCGGCGGACCTCTGTTGGCATACGTAAACAATGTGGATATTGAAGTGCAAGATGAACAAGACCCCCTGCGGGTCTTTTTGTCTGTTTCGGGGAGGTTGCCGAATCCATGTGCGGAGATCGAACCAGCATCTATTGAGCGTCTGCAGGAGGTATTTTTGGTCACTGTGTCCTATCGTTCGGTGGAGGCCTGTGATGGGCCGCCACGTGCGTTTAATGAACGTATCGAGCTTAATGTGGCTGGGGTAACACAAGGAGAGTATTACGTTGACGTAAATGGATATCCAGACATGTTTGAGGTTGATGGAGCTGTGACAATTTTTGACCCAGAAGGGTATAGCCCAGCATCATTTGGTTTATTTCCTGCTCTTGAGCGAGCGGTTGAAAAAAGTGATCTCGTGATTAGTATTGATTCACTTGAGCCTAAGACTGATGAAATTACCGATCTGTATCAAAAAACAGCTATTAACTTTGCTGGCCACTATGTAGTGCTTGGATTGGATTGTGAGGCGGCAGAAGAGGTGGGCTGTTATCACCTCGTCATTATTGACGCATTGACTGGTCGAACGGTGCAGTCACTCCAATATGAAGGTTTTAATCCATATTTTGAACTTGAGAGTCGCATGCTGGTTATTAATGATCCGTATCAGACACAACTAAACGAACCCTATGAGGTTAAATTCCTGATTATGGTTGATGGTGCCCTTCCATATCTGCATGAAATTGCTACAAGTCGTATGAACGAGTATTATGAAGAGAGTTAATTATATTTACGTATGAAAAAACACATTTGGATCATTGGAATTATTATCATTATTGCCATCGTGCTTGGTTTGGTATTGTCGCGTACCAGCACTGCTCCAGTTGAGGGTGAGGTGGCCGGTGAAGTAACTGTCGGTACTGCTGTGGTGGATGAGGTTGAGATTGCGCTGATGGAGTCATTTCCTCTTCAGGCTATGGCAACAATTCGAGGTTTTCTGCCAGACGGATGCACCACCATTGGTGACGTTACGCAGGCACTTGAGGGTACGGTCATTCGCGTAAGCGTCGCAACTGAGCGACCAACTGATGCCATGTGTACATTGGCATTAGTTCCATATGAAGAAAATATCCCGCTCGATATTCTTGGAATTCCAGCTGGAGAGTACACCGTGGATGTAAATGGTGCGACTGCAACATTTACACTCGATCAAGATAATGCAGTTGATTTCGAAAGCGATAAGGGGCTAGTAAACTAGTTTTCGCAGCGACTCAACTTCTTTTGTTTTCAGCACACGAGCTTGGCCAGGTCTCATCCTGCCAAGCTCGATGTTGTTTATACGGACACGTTTCAAAGACGTGATCGTTAGGTGAACAGCATTGGCCATTCGTCTAATTTGGTGTTTTTTTCCTTCACGAAGCGTAATGGCAAACGTGTTTCGGTCTATTTTTTCTGCTTCTGCTGGTAGGGTTCGGTATCCACCCTCAATCTTTATCCCTTTTTTAAATTTTTCAATCATCCAGGGGAGAACATTTTCTCGAACGGTAACCACGTATTCTTTTTCAGAGGGGTGACTACGATCGGTGATGGCTTTTGTGATAAGTCCATCATTAGAGAGAAGGAGTAGTCCTTCACTGGCTTTATCAAGGCGTCCGACGGTGTTGAGGTGCTGATACTTTGGAAAGACATCAAAAACACTTTTATCGTCACCATCTTTGCCGCAGTTCACGCCGCGTGGCTTATATACCGCGACGGTGATTTTGTCTTGCTGTACCACAAGACCACGCTCTGAGAGGAGTAGTTTGTCTTGGTCTGGATTGATTTTTATCCCGGGTTCACGGACTGTTTTTCCATTTACCTTCACGTGTCCAGCTAGGATAAGAGCCTTGGCTTCGCGTCTTGAGGCGATTCCTTGTTGGGCAAGATACTTTTCAATTCGTATTGGTTCATCCACGCCACGATTCTACGCAACTTAGAGAGACAAAACAAGCCGTAGTATACTAATAGTATGGATTTTTCTCAGTTACTTACGATCGAGGGGGTTGCTTGGATCATACTTTTACTCGGCTGGATTGCCCAGATGTATCTTGGGTATGTAAAACGAAGTACGCGGGTGAGTAAGCGAGGTATTGTGTTGATGCTTTTGGGAATGGTTGGAATCTTGGTTGCCAGTTGGATGAATGGTTTTCGACCAGTGGTTATTGTGCAGTTAATTGTTGTCGTGGTGATGTGGCTTGTATACATCAGAAGACGCTAGGTATATGCAGGTAGAATTAATTCCATTCTTTGTTGTCCTCTTTGTTACCGTTGCTTTTTCGGAGTTCTTTCAAAGACTCCACCTTCCTTGGGTGGTGGCATTAGTTGTTGGGGGTATGGTGGCTGGCCCTCAAGGTCTTGATTGGATTTCGGTTAATGAAACATTGCTGTTCTTTGCAGAAATTGGATTGATCTTCCTGATGTTCATGGCGGGTCTTGAGACAAAGATTACTCATGCGAAGAAAGAGCTCGCCAGTATCAGTGTGGTGGCGGTGGTTAATGCCATCCTGCCATTTGGGCTAGGGTTCATTGTCTCTCATATGCTTGGCCTTGATCTCGTGGCGTCATTGTTGGTGGGTATTATTTTCATGTCTTCTTCAATTGCGGTGGTGGTCCCAGCTCTAGAGGCCCAAAACATTCTGCATAGCCGACTGGGACGTTTTATCGTTTCTTCCACCCTAATACAAGATGTTCTCAGCCTTATTATTCTTTCTGTATTAATGCAATCACAAGGATTCGGAGTGGGGATTCCCATGGTCCCACTCTATGGACTAGTGATTGCAACCTTTATTATCTTGCGCTGGTTTGTGCCAAAGGTGAACAAGACATTTGTGGCTGGGGTGGAAGAAAAGACCACTCAGGATATTTTTCAAAAACA
>Ga0075476_10001316_pt1 | contig 11635 bp, 12 predicted proteins | sample DEB08_DNA_5_FD_76339 | JGI IMG/M metagenome (GOLD analysis project Ga0075476, IMG submission 76339) | Aqueous microbial communities from the Delaware River and Bay under freshwater to marine salinity gradient to study organic matter... | ecosystem: Environmental > Aquatic > Marine > Coastal ...
GAACTGTAGCACTCGTATGAATCTTTTCTTCTCGAAAAGGTCATATTCCATCTGCACACGCAATCGTTCTTCGTCGTTCTGGCATCGTTCCAACAGCCATTGTAACACATTGATCTGGTAATACTTCTCCGGCATGTGCCAGTTGTTGATATTTTTGTTGTCAAATTCTACTAAAGGTTCTCTGTTGGGTGCGGTTTTTATGCTTGGGAGATCCAATCCAAGTTCTTTCAATGCCGATGAGTACTTTTCCGTATCCTCAAAGCACAGTTTTCCTATGTCAAGGTCTGGGTCAGTGTATAGAAGTTCTAGTGCATCCTCTTCTGAGAAGATAACATCACCGTGTTCATTTGTCTTTGTCTTTTCCGCCATCTAGCACCTTTGGATTGAATTCAAATATTTTAGCATGTTCCTGGTGCTGTTTGTCAACGACGATCCGTTGGTTGGTCCAACTGAAGTGTCCTGTGTATATGCCCTTGTCAAGTTCCTCATCATATGTCGCCGTGTCTGGCCTCAACCACCATGGGTCAAATTTGCTGTATTCTGCCGAGAACCAGTCAGGACTATCTAACAGTATAAGCTCTCTGCTGTCTTTGTCAACCGTGTAGGTAATACCATCACCCTGCCATGAACTCAAGGCTATCCTCTCTATGATGATCTTGCTGTCCAAGATGCTGTTGGCCTTACAGTAGCACACCGCGGCCATGATCTGGTCATAGGGCGGTCTTGGTAATTCGATGAACCTGTTGGTGCTGTTCTGCCTCAGCACCGAATACAGTTTCTCCTCACGCCACGTGGTTATGGTGTTGGCGAACACCTGTTCGAACAGGTTCTTGAGCCTGTCGAAGTACGCGGTCTGTTCCTTGAGGTCCGCTGTGTGTGGTGTGAGATGCAGTTCCACCGAGTACTCGTTGGGGAACAGTTCTCCATCCACTATGATTATGCTCTTGAATTTGGTCTTCCAACTGAAACTGTTTGACATCTAGTTTACTTACTAGTCGATGTTGATGAGGTCTCCGATATCTGGTTCGTTTCTCAACTTCTTGTTGTTCTTGTGCCATTCCTCGATCCTTCTCTCTCGGATGGCGTTCTGATAGGTCATGAGTGCCTGTTGTAGGTTGGCCAGCATCTCGGGATTCCTTCCCCTCCTCGCTATGGCCACCTTCCTGGAAAGTTCCTTGATGCGTTTGGAGATGTCCTCCTCGCTCATGTTTGCTATCTCTTCTTGTAATGGATGGAAGTACATCAGACTCCTTTACCTGTTAGGCGTACTGTTTGCCCAGTTGGTGCATCAGCACCGTTGTGCCACCGTCGGGTGACATGAATTCGTATAAAAACCTACCTAGGCCGGGACTGATTTGGTCTGACGTGCCATCACTGCCAGTTACATTGTCTGCTTTTATCAAAGCACTAGGGAAAGTCAATGTTGAGGCTGTTGGCGATACTGTGATGTCTAGTATGATCCTGCCTAATGCTCCTGAAGGGAAATTTGAAAAAGCGAAAGTGGTATCTGCCGTGATTGTGGCGGTTTGGTAATGTCCGTTGTTGTGGTTCAGGGTGATCGATCCACTAGACACTGTTCCATGCGCATACACTGTTTCGGATGTGTTTTTGAACTTTGCCCTGATTACTTCGTTGTTGGCGAAATCGCTAGATCCGTTCAATGATGCTTTGTTGCTCTGCAGGGCCTCTATCTCCGTTTTGGCCTCTGTGAAATTATTCTTTATGCCACTGAAGTTGTCTCTGAACCCCTGTGATGAATTGTCCTGTCCCGCCCTAGGATAGGTGTCGTCTATGTTCCCTGGTACTATGTTGCTCGCCATTAGAATATTCCTTTATCTCTAAATTTTAGATATTTATCGTTGCTTCTGCTCACTTTTATAATTGTTCCGGCACTTGGCACTTCTTTGGTAAAAGTTATCGTGGTCTTTTTATCGGTCGTGTCGTGAGTGAGCTCTATGCCATATTCGTGATCCGATGATCTCAGGGTGTTGTCGGAAGTCAGCCATGAAGGATCAATGCTGTTGTCTGCGGTCACCCCATCGCCCACGAAAACCCGTTCAGTACCCTCCAACACCAAGATATCTTGTTCATGCACAATCTCATCGAGCACGAAGGTAGTAGTCGACCCATCCGCGACAAATTGCTCAGGTGAAACTTTGCTTTTGTTGACCACATACCTGTCTATTGTGAATGCTATGTTCTTGAAATTCAATGCTTTGTCCTCTATCCTTTTCTTGACCAGTGCAGATGTTCCGGGTTTACAGTAGGCTATGGGCACTGCCATCACGTAGCCCAATGGTGCGAGATCTCCGGCCTGCGTGGTCTTCATCCAGAGTGGTAGGTAGTCCCACTCCTTGTGTCCAAGGCTCTTCATCCTTGTCCTCATGTTGGCCACCGCGTTAGGATACAGCGTCGCCATCGTGCCAAGGTCCGCGCTCAACTGATTGGCGTACCTCACTTTTGATCCTGATGTGCTGAATGACAGCCCACCGTCCGTGGTCACCTCATAGTCAACGTAGTCCGCCGTGGCGTTCATGCTTGATGCCCTAGGACCCAATAATGGTTTCACCACAGCATCTCTCAAACTAACTGCACTTGACACCGCAACGCCTTCGTTGTTGACCAAGGTGTCCTTGATCTCTATGTACACAACTTCGTACTTGGTCGTGGTGCCCTCTTTGGCGACGGCAGTCTTCAGATCACCAAAGTACAAGGTCTTGGGAGCATGGTTCTGCTCCATCTGTTGCTGGAAAGCGGTCAGGGTCTGTGCCTCCAGTCCTGCCATCATCAGCATGTCGGGTTTGAGCTTCATACCGAAGTTTGTGTCTTCTGGTCGATATATGTAGTCAGTTGAGTTGATGTTGGGATCCTGTGCTATGTTGTAGAATATGTTCTGATCTATGAATGACGTGGCGTGTCCCGTCATGTTGCCGTACTCGATCTTAGTGTAAGGTATATCAATGTTCAGTGTGAATGCTTTTGATGTCGCCGCCGACTGGTACTGGTCGCTCACGGTCACGGTGAATGTGTAGGATCTCGTGGAGTCAGTGAAGTCACTGGGGTCTATCGTCCCTATGAGATTGCCCTGCTCGGACAGTGTGATGCCTGTGGGCAGTGATCCTGAGGTCACCGAATAGCTCAAGACCCTGTTGGTCTCCTCGGCGACCGCTTCTATGGACAGTAGACTTGGAATGTCTGCTGTGAGAGTTCCTACCACAGTTGGCGTTGTGAACGCTATGCCGATGTCGATTTCTCCTATGACTTTCATAGTGAATGTTTGATCGGTGAACACACTCACACCAGGCGATACTGTCCTGTTGGCACGCACTGTGAAAGTGTAGTCCACTTCAACCGCTGACTGCCTAGGCAATGTGCCGTATATCTCGCCAGAGTTTATGTCTATCTGTAATCCGGTGGGCAGTGATCCGGACTGTATCGAGTACTCTAGGTCTGCCTGCAGTGGGTCGAAGTCCTCCACGTCGATCTTGATCACCACGTTGTTGTCGTGCCTGAATGTGCCTAGGTCACTGCCAGTGGTGAATATGGGTCTCCTGTTGGCACTGTAATCTATTGTGAGAGGGAAACCGGAAATGGTGTCCATGTCTATGGTTATGTCTGTGTTGTCTATCCTCCAGTAGTCGGCCGAGTACACGAATATGGAGTTGTCCTGTTCCACGCTACTGGTGCCATCCGAGACCCGGATGACGAAATCAAAATTCTTACTCACACTCTTGGTGGTGACTGTCCTATCGTACACCACATCATCGTAGTCGTCATTTATCCCATCAAAACCACCACGTGGAATTGATTTTTCTGCTTCGGTAAGTTCTACAACGCCTGATATCAGTCCCGTCTTGGTCATGGTTACACCAGGCGGAAGTGAACCCTTGACTATCTCGTATACCAAAGTCTGTCCCGCTTCGGTGTCCGTGTCAGTGGCTTCGATCTGAATGGAAACACGTGATCCATCTAGGACCCAGTACAGTCCCACACGCGTTGAATCATCCATTTCCAGTGTTCCAGACGCTGTGGTGAACGTGGGTGCGTCCGCTCCTTTAACGTCCAAAGAAAATGTCCTGTCTGTGATAGAGGCACCGGCCGTGGCTCGCACGACGAAGGTGTAAAGAGTTCTCTTGGCAACCTCGGCCGGGGTTCCTGTAAGCAGTCCATCTGTGGTAACCTGCATTCCAGAAGGCAGGCTTCCTGCGATCACCGAGTAAGTTATGGCCGTAGAGTCGCTCGTGTTCGCCTCCAATTGGAGGCTGTATGCCACTTGTTCATCTATAGATGCCAGTTTGCCTGCCGTGGTTGTCCACACTGGTGTTGCCATCAAAACTTACTCCTTACAAGGGTATTTATTGGCGATCAGTGGTTAGAATTCTGCGTACGGATCCAGTGTTCTCTGTGCTGTCTCAGGCGTTCTCGTTCTACCTTGTCTGATTCTCGACGTATGGCCTCCTCCAGCCGCGCGATCTCTGATCGTGGTGATCTTCCTCTCCTGTCGTGACGTCTCTTCATATTTGTCCTGTTATGAGACTATGTTCTACGTGCTGTTACGCCTCGTCGTAGAACGGTATCACCCTCATTGTGCCCGCTATCTTGATCTTGATGTAGCCCGTAGGTGTGGCCGGCAGTGCGCTGGCACCCCCCGCTGATCCTACTGTTGACTGTGTGGCAGTGTTGAGGTCTATCACACCAGTACCCTGTGTGCTGATCGTGATGTCGCCATCTGACGTGTCGTTCTGTATAGTGTCCGCCCTCAAGGTCGTTGCTTCCATTAATGTGAAGTTGGCCTCAGTGGCTGTGAGTTTGACGTTGGCCCCGCCTACTTCCACGTTCTGTCCTGCAGGTGCTGTGATAGTTACTCCACCTGACGTTGAACTGATGGTGTTGCCATCCATCCTCAGGTTGTCCACGTTCAACTGTCCGGTCACTGTGGCAGTGCCTGTGACGTTAGTTGGTCCCGTGAGGTTGATGGCGCCCGTTCCAGATGGATCCAGGTCTATGTTTCCGTTGGTGTCCGTTGAGATCTTGCCGTCTGCATTGATGTTCAAGTCACCCACGTTGAATGTTCCTGTGGTCAGTGAACCTGAGATGGTCTGGTTTCCAGTTGTGGTGATGTCAGCGGTGCTGAGTGTTCCTGAAACTGATGCGTTGCCTGTTATGTCCGTGCTGGTTGCTGTGAGTTTGATGTCACCAGTCCCGCTGGGATCAAGTATCAGGTCTGCGTTAGAGGCAGATGATATGATGTTGTCGTTAAGTGTTATGTTGTCCACGGTGACGTTGCCCGTCATAGTGGCACCGTTTATGGTGGGTGCGGTCAATGTCTTGTTGGTCAGCACCTGCGTGTCAGTCAGTGTGGCCACTGTGCCCGTGTCCACTGATATGGTTACCGTGTTGTCTGATCCGGAAGTGTTGATACCATTGCCTCCAGAGAACTGCATAACCTCGTCGTCAAGATCTATGCTCAGTGCTGTGGAATCATCACAGGCGAAATCTAGGTCCTGTGCCGTGTTCTGTGCATCAATGTAGGTCTTGATAGCGCCTTGCGTGGCCAGTAGAGTGGCACTGCCTGTTGCCAGTGTTCCATTGTCGATGCCTGTCACTGTGGCTCCTGTGGCCAAAGTGAGACTGGTCCCAGATGATAGTGCGCCATCTATGGTCGCCGCACCTGAAACATTCAACGTTCCTGTGGTCTGCACGTTCTCTGCTATTGTGATCTGTGTTGAATCATCAGAGCTGATTGTTGTGCCCGCTATCCTCACTGCGGAAGCGATGACACCGCCCGTGCCTGCTGGCAATATACGGATGTCCTCGTTTGATCTAGTTGAAACTATGTTCCACCCGTTGATGTCGAGATTACCGGCTAACGTGTTCGAGTCATCGTCTGAGCCGTATAATTCTGCGAAGTTGTCGTTGATTTTGTCGAATGCGGTCCTTAACGGATCACCTGTACCGTCATTTGCTGTTGATCCTATGTTGATGGTCTGTCTTGCCATTGGCTTAATCTCCTAGTTTGTAGGAATATTTAGCAAGTATTTTATAAACCTGATGTGATTTGTTACACGTTGATGATGGTCTTTATGAACTTGAATGTGGTGCTGTCGCTGGACAGTGGTGTGACCCTCAGCCTCACGTTGCCGCTGTCTATGTCCACTGTGAATGTTGATGTGCTTGATCCAGTTGAGCTCACGACAGAGGATGTCATGTAGGCTGTGGATCCGTCGTGCGTCACGTGTATAGAGTGTAGTGAGTACCTGCTATTGGTACTGTCCGACTCTGAAATATCGTACCTGGCGGATCTGTATGTCGACACTGCGAAAGTGTCCACATTGGAGGTTGTAGAACTTGATGTGGTCAACGTTCCATCCGCTGTGTCACCATGTGTCAAAGTAGTCAGTCCTTCGATGCTTCCGGCCTTTAGTGTGCCTGAGATGTTGACGTTGTCGTTGATCTGTATGGCGGAACTGTCATCACTGCTCAATTCATTGGTGACGATGATAGGCGAGTTCAGTGTGCCCGTGATCCTCACGGCATCGTTGATCAGTATCTGACTGGAGTCGTCTGATTGGATAGTGTTCGTCGAAAAATTACCTCTGACAACAAGGTCCTGTGTTGTGGTACTACCACTTACATTCAGTGAATCGTCCAACTGTATTGCGCTGGAATCATCTGATGTTATGGTGTTGACCTGCAGTGTCTCCGCGATCTTGATAGCAGTAGAATCGTCTGAACTGATGGTTGTGCCGTGTAGTCGTAGTGCACCTAATATGAGATCACCAGTGCCCGATGCCGTGAGGTACAGGTCCTCGTTGGATCTCGTGCCCTCTATGTGGTTGTCCCTGATCTGTATGCCCTCCAGCTCTATCACGCCCGTGCCTGACGCTGAAAGTTTGAGGTTGGCGTTGGATTGGTTGGCTTTGATCTCGTTACCCTCTATGGTGATCTGTGAAGTGACCGGTGATGCCGCGTACAACTCCGTGAACATGGAGTTGATGGAGATCATGGCTGATCTCAGCGTGTCGCCTGTGCCGTCGTTTGCGTTTGATCCTACGTTTAGTACTGTCTGTGCCATCTATTTTAAATTGTTGAATCTATACTCCAACCATCACCTCTCCATATACAGGTTCTAACTGCTGTGGTATCTGTGAAAATGTCATCAATAGTTTCATTAGTTCTTATATTACCACTGTTCAATGCTAATTTTCCAAATGTAACATCAATGCTGGAATGTCTAGCAACGTTTGATCCGCTTCCGTCGCCGCCCTTGACAAGATATAAAATTTGTCCTTTGGAAAGACCATCAGGTACCGTGTATGTTACCGCATCTGCTCCACTTGATAAACCTTCAAGTATTGCTACTGGTTTGGTTATATCTATTGTTGTTGTGGAACCATCATTTTCTGAATAATCCAAAACTAATGGAGCCTTTATTTTCACCGTACCTGTGCCTGAGGCATCCAGTTCGAGGTCAGCATTTGAACTATTAGTTGAAATTTTGTTATCAGAAACAGTTATAGCATCAAGCACAATGTTGCCTGTTCCATTTGGTGTAAGTGTCAGGTCAGCGTTTGTTGTAATTGGTGTTATACTGCTGTTGTTGATCTGTAGTTGATCCACTTCTATGATTCCTGTGCCGTTAGCCTGCAGTTTAAGGTCACCGTTTGTAACGTCCGTTGCTATAAGACCAGATGAACCGTCCCTTACCAAAGAATAAACTTCCTCAAAATTGGTGTTGATCTTGGTCATCGCCGTTCGTAGCGTGTCCCCCGTTGCTGGATTTCCCGCTGTTCCTGTGTCTATGTTTAGTCTCGCCATAATCTGATTACTAGTATTTATTAAATACGAATATGTTCATAGAGACCCTGAAAACGCTCAGGTTACACAAGAGGCAGAGCAAACTGGGTGTCCCACACACCTTCCGACGCACCTACACCATATATGTTTTCCGTTGCGACAGTTGTTCCACGATATTCATGAGGCCAAAGTCCAGGGTTGACGTGCAGAGGGCATCCAACGAATACAAGCACGTGTGCCACCAGTGTGATTCCAAGAAGTTCGCGCAGTCAGTGGGTGTCAAGATGAGGCGGATCTACCAACTGGACGCCAGCAGTTCCAAGACCCTATAGTTTTGTCCAGCGTATGAGATCACGCTCGCCCGTTATCCATCTCTGTAGGTCGGCGTATATGCCCGACTTTATGTTTGGTTGGTCGAAGTACCAACGCAGGAACGGGTTACCTTGTAGGTACTCCCTGCGGTTGATGAAATAGAAATCCGTTTGTGGGAATCTCCTGAAAGTCTGTCGCAGTTGATACATCCACTCGTACTTCAGATAGGCCTTCATGCTTTCACGTCCTGGATAGTTGGCAGTGTTCTTGTAGATGTTGTTCTGTATCCTGCTGGGGGTCTCCATCTCCCATTGCTGGGCACCCATTATGTCAAACGCCAGTATCACCACATTCTTGATTCCAGATTCGGCCGCCATCAGCACCGCACTGCACCCTGATCCACGTGCCTGACTGAAGTCATTGGTTTTGACCTTGCCACCTTTCTTAAGGTTGCCTCCACGCCATATCCTGTACAGTTTGAGGCCTTTGGGGACATCATGCTCACTGTCTCCATCACAGATGTAGTTCCATGTGCTGATGTCCTGTATGCTGTGTATCTTTGTGCCCTTGTCTATGGCATCGTGCCACTGTTTTAATTCATCGTACATGGGAGGATTCACCGCCACTATGTGATCGCACAGGTCTGGATGGTCCCTGTAGATGGCGTTGCACCCATACACCACGCCCTTGCCCCTCAAATTTTGTATTGGAAAAATGTTCCTGGACTCACCATTGCCTATGATGAACGCGGTGTCCATCAGATGCCAAAAGACTCCCCACAACCGCATGCGGAAGTCGAGTTGGGATTGCTTATCTCGAACTGTGATCCGAATGTCTCCTCGATCCAGTCGATCCGGGTGCCTGCCACGTAAAGCATTGATGTCTCATCCACCACGAAACGTCCCTTGCCCCAGTCCTCCACGTGATCACCATCACCTATGCTCTCCTTGGTGTCAGCGAATCCCCATTCGTACTTGAAGCCCGCGCATCCACCACCCAGCACCGCCAGGCTCACAGCCCACTTGCCAGGGTTCTTAGACAGAAGTCGTTCTATCTGCTGTTTGGCCGCATCTGTAATCTCAAATAGTTTCATACTAGTAATTACCGTCATTTCACGTAGGCCCCCTCATTGTTTCCCATGTTGTTGACTCCGATGGCCAGCCAGAAGCGCGTGGCATCCTTTTTCTTTTCAAAACTCATGTAGGCGTCCTGGTCCTCCCAGTTGTGCCAATTGAGATTGTATTGCTCCTTGTTGTTGAACCACCAACCCCAACGGCCCTCGCAGTTGACCTGGCACCACTCGATGCAGTCGCCCATGATGCCGTTCGAGTTCATGTCGATGTTGTATCGGAACTTCTTCTCGTAGCCGCAGTCCTCGGGTATCTCGTCCAGGTGTGCCCTAACACGCTTGATCTTGGCGGCTTCGTAAAACTTTTTCTCCCCGATGCTCATTCTTTATTATAGGATGACTATTTCCAGTTGTCAATCACGAACTGGTCAGCACACTCCATGGGGTTTGGTATACCGTGGAAAACTGCCACGCGATTACCCGGTTCGATCTTGGCCGGGGTTCTGAACCACTTCTTGCCGTCCTTGGTCAAGAGTTTGGTGTCTTTCAATCCCACCATCTCCCACTTGTAGGATCTGATCCATTCGTCGGGCCAATGATTGATGTCTGATTTTGCTCTCTTGGTTATCCAGTCTTGATCACCATGATTTTGTTGCATAATTCTTGCGGAGTTATCTTTGAACTCATTCCACAAATATTCAAGTTTGCCGCCCTCCCATCTCATGCAACTGCTGTTGGATAGTTTCCAGTCCTTGACCCTGCACCTATTGAAGTCCCTGATGATCATGAACTTGCCTGGTTGATGTGTGAACAGTATATCGATGTTGTCAAATATCACTACATCCAAATCGAAGAACAAGATGTTGCCCTTGACGGGCATCTCGGGTGCGAACATCCACAGTTTGCTCCACCATGACTTGATCCAGGGATCTTTTGGCAATTTTATGACATTTATATCTGGGTCGAGACCTGCGGGATCATCTGTGAGGCAGTGGAACTGGTAGGGCACCGTGGTGTGTCTCCGCACCATGCTGTTCAACACGTTGGCGTACTTGGCTATGTACTTGTTGCCCCACTTAACGCATACTACGTGATTCATAGCCTTCCTTCAAGTTCTGCATTTGTATCTTTTGCCACATCTCATCTCCAAGCCTGTAGTCATATGAATTTTGCCAGCTCTGTGTTCCAATTATGTGTATTCCTGTGATATTTAAGTTGTGCTTCATTACATCATACACATCTAGAAAAGATTTTTGCCCGAATGCCAATTTCATGTCCACCTGTCCTATTTTGATGTAACCCAGTGAAAGTTTTGGGTCATTCCAGTCATACCCGTTATTCTCGAGCCATGCTCTGTATTCGTCCATTTCCTGTTTTTTGAAATCGTGTGTGGATTCCGTGATAGTGTCACCCCACTCTATATCGAATTCTCCGGAGTAGTATTTCTGATGATTTATTTCACTACACAAGGCATCGTTCATCTTTGGTGCTCCTTCGTCCCTGAACACCTCATACAAGGTCTTACCCACTTGGCTCCAGTGTAGATAAACACCTCCCAGTTCTCTGTCATATCTATTCACCTTGAAAAGATCATAATCTTCTTGATGTAGGTCATACCTGGGTGCGTTCAGGAAAGTGGTTATCTGTGATGGCCTCATCCATTCCGGTTCGATGGCCGCCTTTCGATCGGCGTTCACCCAACTCTCTATCTCATGACAGATGTTGTTGAGTTGTCTGATCGCGTATTTGGTCTTGTAATCTGCCTGTCGGTAGTAAGGTGATAACTGCCATGCCGTGCCCTGCAAGTCCTCAAAGTACCTGTGGAGCATATTGCAGGCCTCGTGTTTCAATCTCTTGCCTGGTGTTTTTGTGATGTCCCCGTCCGGTGCCTTACCGATGGGAAGACTACTGCTATATTGGAAGTCGTCACTGACAAAAGGATGGATTCTAACGTAGGGTGGGTTGAAATCGAAAGAGTTTATTTGCTTGATACTTTTGTTCAGTTCTCCCACTAGAAAATCCAGATCCCTTTCAGAATCCGCCCACCCCAGGAAACAGAAGTTCTTTTCAAGTATCCTTTTCTTGATGATGTTGTCTTTCAGTGCATCGAGGAATCTCTTGCCCAATGGTGTGTCATACAGGTTTATCCTAACCTGTTGATTGTCGTACTGGACAATCACAGTTTCGAATATGAATTTATTTCCTTGCGTAGATGGCACTGTTAGCTCCGTGTTCCATGCACTCCACACTCTCCACGAAACATCTGCCATTGGTCTTCTCACGGATCAACTGATCGGCGAAGTCGAAGGCGTGCTTGGCGAACATCTCGGCACCCACTCCGTCGAACACCACGATCTCAGCGAGGTCGTGCTTCTCCAGTTCCTTGAGCTTGTCCAGGTGTGGATCGTTCTTGTCAACTGCGGTCTTGTGGTCGAAGTGATCTTCCAACCATTTCTT
>Ga0075476_10001319_pt1 | contig 11617 bp, 20 predicted proteins | sample DEB08_DNA_5_FD_76339 | JGI IMG/M metagenome (GOLD analysis project Ga0075476, IMG submission 76339) | Aqueous microbial communities from the Delaware River and Bay under freshwater to marine salinity gradient to study organic matter... | ecosystem: Environmental > Aquatic > Marine > Coastal ...
CCGCGCTGCTGACGTGGCGAGTATTAGTGGTAGCAACTTCAATACTTCGCAGTTTTCTAGGGCATCCACGGCTACGTTCTACAACAGCTCTGGAATTATTACCACGGCTAATGTAGACATCCCGCGTAATAACTACAACCCAACCACGCTTGTTGCTGAAGGGCTGCTACTGGAACCGCAGCGGTCTAACATCGTGCTACAAAGCAATGGATTTGATACCACTTGGACTAACGCAAACAGCACTGAAACTGCATCAGCAGGCACATCACCAGATGGCACCAATAATGCGTGGGAGCTAACGGATACGCTTGATGGCAGTGCTGTGCAGCATAACCTAGTGCAATCAGGCATCAATTACGAGGCAGGCAAGCTATACACCGCATCACTTCATGTAAAAGCAGGCACTCTGCCGAGAGTTGCAGTGATCATTGCAGGAAATGCGATGAGTGCCGGGAATAGAGCTTTTGGTTTTGATATGACCACTGAGACATTTACATTTTCTGCAAACGCAATCAGCGGCCCGAGCTTCACCAAGCTGCCGAATAGCTGGTATCGCATCAGTATGACCTACACCGCTGATGCTACTGACGCGGCAAACCTTACCATCAGACCAGTTGCAGCAGCGGGCAACGTACCGGGATTGTACCAAGGCGACGGCACTGGCACCATCTTGATCTACGGCGCACAGATTGAAGAAGGCCCAGATGCAACAAGCTACATTCCTACTACCACAACAGAAGTCACCCGTTCGGCTGATGTGCCTGCAGTGTCGCCTTGGTATCGGCAGGATGAGGGGACGGTGTTTGCTGAGATCAATCGCAATACCAGCATTTCCCGCAACCTTAGGGTTTTTAGTGTCACGGATGGAACTACAAATAACAGAATATTTGACCTGCGCCAAGATACCTCATCGCTAGGGTATGCGTTTTCTGTGGCCAGTGGAGTCATAGAGGTATTGCAATCAGTTGAGTTCAACTCCGGATCTCAAAACAATAAAGTAGCAATAAGTCAGTCCTTAAACAATTTTGGCGTTTCTATTAATGGGGGCTCCGTTCTTGCGGACACCAGTGTAACAATGCCTATTGTTAATCAAATCAGCATTGGGTCATTAAATGGGGCATCCCAATTTGCTGGCGCCATCCGCCGCCTAGTTTATTGGGATCAGCGCCTGCCAAACGACACTCTTGAAACCATCACGCAGTAGTCGGCAACACTAATGACCCAACAACCCCTCCCTCCCATGACTGAAGAACTCCTCACACCCCCCACCCCCACGTGCTTCCGGTTCCCGGATGAACCTACTTGGATTGCTGCAGGTTTAGCTGCTGGCATCTACGTCAAAGAGCCAGTGCTTGATGACGACGGTAACGAGACTGGGGAAGAACTCAAGCTTGTTGGCTACACCCAAAGCTATGCCTGTGATGTGGTTGGCACCATCACCCGTGGTGGTGAATGGGATGACGAGGGTAATGTCATCACCCCACCTGAAGTGCTCGACGGCTGGCACATTAACTATCAAGGTGAAGTGCCTGATGAATGGGAGCAGTATGCGGTGTGGCCTGAGAATCCTGTGAGGGTGTGGGCTTAGAAGTGTTCCTGTCTAATAACTATTCCCGATCAATCAAAAAACAATACAAAATCGGAAAAAATCCGATTATTTGATCAATCGGGAACAATTTTATTATCCTAAGTTGATTGGTTTATGACCAAACAACAGGCTGCACAGATCATTGCAACGGTTCTTATGCTTGTCATACCAATGTGCTTCTTCCATTACACCTTCTTTTATTGCATTAAAAACTTCAACGGGAGATAGGTCATCACCCTCCGGCCAATCAGTAGTTAAATACATAGCAATAATCTCACGCACTTGATCTTTGATGTGATTGTAATTACGTTGTTTAACACTAGATTTCTCTGGTCCAAGAACCTTTTTGAAATCTCGTGTGAATTTAGTGGTGTCGTGAAGACCTTCGTGTTTGTCTTTGGTTATTGGTGTAGTTTCCTCCATGTCAAAAATTGAATGGTTTTTGTACAACTCATTAAGATTAAAATAATTTTTGTAGTCAGTCATTGATAAGCCTGGTACTAACAAGCCCACCTTACGGCGGGCAAGTAGAAAGATCAAGTCTTTGCTTGGTAATCCAAATATTCTTTCAATGCTTGCTGCTGCTCAAAGTAAAGGTTACGACAATGCGGGCCAGCTTCTTGCAGACAGAACGCTTGCCATAGGCCCGTGTAAAGCCCGTTGGTGCGGCCTGAACAACGATACATGTGCTCCATGAAATCAGTTTTCTGCTGTTCAGTCTTGGTGTTCCAGTTCTCTAAGTATTGTGTGTCCATCAGCAGTTTTGGGTTTCAACGTTATTGATTGTAGTAAAAACACCCAGCACTTCGGGGCGCAGCTCAAGCAATGCATCAATTGCATCATCTTCTACATTCTGAGCAAACTCTTCGGGTGTTTTACCTTTGAATGAATCAAACTCAAGGTCAATATCAATTTGAAATGAAACCGTAATTGACGGCTTAGCAATTGTTTCCATTAATGGATGTAAATGGGTTTCTAATAGGATACCAGATTTATTGATCAAGCAGTCTTTCCAAAGAATTGATTTGGGTGTTTTGATAATGCCCTAATCTTTCTTGAATAACATTGGCATAGTTAATTGCCGCATCTACAATCTCGGTAGCATCAAGCTCAGAGCATACATTTGAGTTAGCAAGAAGGCCAGCCACTAGGATTGTGACTTGACCTTCTAACTTGTTACCAATTAATGCAGGCAATGGGGTACCATCTTGCGTAAACGCAGCAATTAATTTATTCAAAACTGGATCTTCGTTCATAAAGCTCATGCTGCTTTACTTAGTTTAACTTGTTTACATTGTTTAGTTTTTTTCTTTAGCTAAATAGTACCAATAGCAACTGCTTGCATTGGCATGAAACCGTTTGCCACCAAGCAGCTTCAGTTTACGTTCTTCAAGCTCTTCAACTTTTTTCTCTTGGTACGGCAACACACCTTCTTCATCTGTGCACATCTTCAATTCAAGATTTACCATTTCAAGCTGCAGATCAAAGTCAGATACTGCCTGGTTATGGCATTGCATACGAACACGAGCGTCATCAAGACCCTGTGGCACTTGCAAGTTCTGATAGAAGCTCTGTTGAATGGCTGGGTGAAAGTGCGTCCACTGGTTTGTTGAGTAGTCGCTTGCGCTTGATTGCATAGTTTTGTTGGACTTTGACACCTGTGGGAAGTTGCTCTCCCTTTTCATAAGCTGTACGGATTGCATCGACATTGGGTATGGTTTCAGTTTTTGTTGTAGGCTTAGTGCTTTCATCAAGCACTTCGCCTGTCAACGATTCTACTAAGGTGTGTTTGGTAGTAGTAACTGTTTGTACAATACAGTATTTCTCACGCTCCTGCTCGGTCCAGTCTTCAATATCTGAATTAATTTCTACGTTGAGATCTTTCAGCCTAGTAAATGTGAACTGATAGTTCTCCCCCTGGAGCGTACTACCGTCCATTGGTACGTAGCTACGCAGGTAATTTAGCAAACTTTTAATTTGGTTAACCTGAGATTCGTGATGTTTGCGTTGCGTTTTTAGTAACTCTTCTTCTTTCTTAGCACGTTCAATGGCATCTTCGTTATTGACCCATGCATAATAAATCTGATCAAGTTTTTTGGCTTTGAAGGCAGCACAAAGCTCCATCTCAGCTTTGACCAACTCCTGGGATTCAGGAGTAAGTAAAGGAAGACTGCTTTCCAAGGCAGCATGATGCTTAATTAATTCAAAGGTTGTTAACCGTTTAAGGTCAGTGTTTGTTTGTTGTTGAGTCATTGTTAGATAGAAGTTTTTTGATGTTAGATTCAATGTTTTTTAATGCACGCCTGTCACTGATAGAAGCACCTGTAACAAGACGCGCACCAGATTCGTGGTTAAAGATCATATGCTTACGTGAGCGCAGGAGTTTAAACCTATAGCTCGACGCAAGCTTTATAACTTCTTTGTTGTACCTCACTGGAACCAGCTTATTACTTGACCTAGACCATAGGCACAGATTGCGCCAAGGCCAGCCCACACAATTTCTTTAGCTAGTTCAAGTGCAACAGGAACAACAGAAACGATGATAAAGTCAAACATTGGATGAAATAAGTTGATGGAATAATATGCAGTTTAGAGACATGCTTAGGTCTAGTTAAGATCAGTCAGGTTCTACTGATTCATCATAAGAACCATACTGCGTCCCCTGGTCCATGTATTGATCTACGGTTAGTTTAATTAATGCAGTAATACAATCGTACTCAAACTCTTTGGGTGCTGTGTCAGCAATCATAGCAACCAGCATACGACGGTTGCCGTTAGGGATGCTGCCAATCTCAATGGCATCAAAGTGTGTTTTGAAAAGATCAGTCATTTGTTTTTCTTAAAGATGTGGCTGACTTGAGGCAATGCAAACGCAGGGAAAGGAACAAACTCATTATCAAGCATAGAATCAAATAGATCCCAGACATCATCCTGAGTGAAGCTCTCCTTTGGTTTGTATACCTTCCAGCAATTTAGCGGTGCCATCGACCCTTGTGTTGTATAAATGATTATAAATTTACCATCTTGTTGCCCCTCCTCAGGTGGTGCATAAGCCCATGCCGTTGCCTTCTGCGCAGCCTGACCTCGTTGCGTAGACCGCAGCTCTGAGCGCTTGACAAGCAACTGACGGTACCGCTGGAACCACGACAGGTGAATGCAGGTTGGCTTGAAGCCACTTATCTCAGCCTGGAACTCAGTTAAGTTATTGATTTGATATTGATAAGATCCACAACTGCACCATGGTTCATGGATGTCATTATCCTCAGCTACGCTACCAGAATCTTCTTCATCATCACCAAGACGATTAAGAGCTGCACCAGGCATACTGAACCGCATACCATCAGGAGCCACCAAATGTCCAAGATCTGTCTGATCTCCCTGGAGCAACGCAAGTAATTTTTCTTGATCTTGTATGGCAGCAAACTTATCAATCCACCTTGTTTGCATAAGTGCTGGTGGAGTCCTGTGACTGAGTTGAGAAGCATAGTTCCAACCTTTAAGAATTACATATGCACTATGATGCCAGATACTAGGCCCTCTGTAGTTAGGACCCAGATATGCAAAGAAGTTTTTTAATCTACTTGAGAAGGCACAGTAGGAATCTTTAATTGGTTGTTCGGGCAGAAGTTGTTCAGTACCATCAGTGCGAACAGCAAGGAGATTAGGGCCTGACTTATAAAGACCAGCAATGTCACTCTCATCAAAATCCTGGAATGCCCTTCTAATATTAGTACGTGAGTAGATAAGTTTTTGTGCGGTGTTGAGTTTAGTTGCGGTTGTGTGTTCAGTCATTGTATTGTGATGAAATAGATTTGAGTTGATTCGATGTTGAAATTTGAAATGAGTCCAGAGGAATTGTTCTGGCAAGAAAAGATGTTACGTCATATTAAGGATTGCAATTCAGTGGATGAGTTGAAGAAGATTGCTGAGCTGCTTACCAAGATAGCAACAACTAGACAAATTGCAATTAAAGGTTTGGTTAAGGACTCACTAGAACTGATGAGTGAAAAGTTTAAGGCCCCACTTTACAGTGAGGCCAAAGAACTTACAGATCAGAATTAGAATCCATTCAGATCTTCACCCGTGGTTTCATCCCTGGAAGGCAAGACTTTTACATCAATGTCTCCTCCCTTGTTACCGCGAGATTCGGGGAGAATTTGTACTCCATCCTTGATCCCATACGCACCATTAAGCCGATCAGCATCTTGTTTGGAGTGGATGTTGATATAATCTTCGTACATTTCCTGAAACTTCCAGGTTGATTCACGATCGTCATCAGGGATACAGAATTGATTGAGTGATTGAACTGCTGTATTTTGATCTGAGTAATCAGGAATCTCAAACGATTCAACAGCACAGATCTCTACATTGTTTGCGCCACGCATATCACTTGAAAGCGTAGGCATAAACACAGTTGTTGCATAGAACTTCTCGTTGAACATCATTGGTACTTCGGAGTCCAGTGCTTTACTAAGACACTTAGACATTTCTTTTTCAAAGATCTTTACTTTTTCGGAAATGTCCGTGCCGTTAAGACCTTTGATTGTCAAGACAATTGGCGTTTTATGTGCACGCTTATTGTCTTTGGTCAGCACATAGACCAGGTACTTGGTACGTACACTGTACTTACGCTTGTACATTTCTCCTTTGCTGTTAGCAAGATCTGCTGCAGTTTTATCTGCATCAAACAACTCCTTAACAGAAGGATCTTCAAACGTACCAATTGTCTGACGCATCCCAGATGTTTCTTCCACCATTAGTGGAGAACGTAAAAGGATTTGCAACCGTGGTGCAGTGAAGTTAAGACCTGTCTCCTTTGAAGTATTAGGCGGCATACCAAAGACTTGTTCATAGTCCCAGATCACAGAGTTTGGAATAAAATCATCTTCGGTTGCAGTCCAACCGCAAGTATCAAGATCAGCTTTACGGATGAACCATCCGCGTGTTTTTGATTTGTTGAGAGGTTGAATAGTAACAAGAGGCTGATATCCAGAAACAAATTTCTTGTCCTGGAACATCAAGAATGAATCAAGACCTCGTGTTGCAAGTGCACTGGATGACTTGGTTGGCATCGTAGTTTTGTTCGTAGTAGAAAGCTGAGCAGTTTAAGGTCATGCTCAGGACCATAGTCTAGTGACGATCAGAAGGGTTCTTCTTCATTGTCACTATTCGCAAACCGATCGGGCAAGTCAGGCATGGTGCCTGTGTTGACACCCCAGGGTTCTGCAATGTCATCAGCAGTCTTGCCACCCCACAGCCCTTTGACAGGTGCATCTTCTGGCACCGTGTTCTGTGGTTGAATCGCGCCGTTGTTAGCCCGTGGTGCCAGTGTCATAGACACAAGCATAATCTTGAGGTTAAGGCGACGCTCATTGGTTTTCTTATCGTTCCAGGCATCTGCAACCAAACGCCCCTGGAGCGTAAGACCTACACCCTTACGTGTGAAGTTAGACAATAGTTCTGCATGATTCAACTTGTCTTCCGCTTTATTCATTGCGTAGAAGTTGAATAGGTCTGCTTGACCTCTGCCTTTAACTACTGACAGTGTTTGATTACAAATCATCAAACCACTTTCAGTTGTATTAAATCCCTTGGAACCTTGCTCAATATCTTTGATGCAACGTCCACTGAGAATAACTGTATTCAGAATGGGGAACTGATCATTGACTACAGCAATGACACCACCATGCACTGAGTAAGTACGTGACTCAAGATCATGACGCAACTTACCGCCATGCAAGTAGATCTGTGCATCTTTCTTTAGTTGGATAAAGCGTTGTGCACTTTTGCCATAGGCATTGATTTCAATTGGAGCTGGAGCTTTGTTACCAACAGGAGGTAGCACTGCGTTGCAGCGTACTGCTGTTGATGTGGCGCTAGTAAATACTTCGCGTGGATCTTCAGTAAGTTGAGCGCAGAATGAAGAGAAGTTCATACATCTGGTAGAGAGTGTGTTAAAGCAGTTTACACGGTCATGCTTAGGACCGGGTTAATTAATGTGTATCAAACCAAGTCTTACCAGTCTTAGCGTCTCCTTCTATTGGACAGGCAAACCCAAAAAAATCCTGGGACTGAGGAAATGACCTTAACGCTTGTGCTGTTACTACATCCACTAGGTGTGGCGGACAACTTAGCTGGATCTCATCATGAATCATTCCATGTTGGTGCCAGTCTACGCCATAAACAAATCCTTGGTCACGCATGTTGTTGTGTAGATTGATTACGACTTGTTTCATGATCAATGCACCAGCAGCCTGGAGCAACACGTTCAAAGCTTTGAATTCTGAACGGCAGTACAGTGGCCTGCCATCTAATCCAATGAGATATGTTCGTTGTGTCAAATTCAATGCAAGTTTATCTTTCAGTTGTTGAAGTGCTGGAACACCACGCATGAATGAATTAATTGCAGTACTTCCTTGTTTACGCAGAACTGCTTCATCTTTTTCATTCGAATCAATAATAGTTCCTGCTTTTAATGAACCGCATCCGTATAGCAAACCATAAAGTAAACGCTTTGAAATATCTCTGGTAGCTACACCAAACATTTCTTGGTTGTAGGTATGTATATCAACTTCAGGATCAACAACAAGCTTTGCATATGCACCATCATCCCACTTAGCTAGATATCCTGCAAGACACCTAAGCTCTAACGCTTTTGCATCAACGCCAATAAGAGTCCAGTCATCAGGAGCATAGAAAAGCGCACGACATTCTTTACCGTAGGGTGAGTATACCGCTGGTACCTGAGCCATATTCGGGTTCCGATGACTGCAGCGTCCTGTAATACAGCCGTTGGTAATAACGTCACCGTGCATAACAGAGTCAGTAGAAACGAGTTTGATCCAGGCATTTTTACCCTCCTGTAATTGGCCTAATCTCTTCTTGATTAGCATGTATTCTGCTAGTGGTTTTGCTTCTGGATACGGAAGCTTTTCAAGGACATCATCATCAAGGATTGGATTACCTTTCTCTGTTGTTTTATCAGGTGTCCAGTTGTATTTAGCTTTGAGTCGTTCAACAATTTGTTGCCTGGAGCCAGGATTAAATTCTTCTTGCCTTACCTTACGGAATGGTACGCCCTTCACATAGCCACGGTTCTTGTTATTAACCTTTGGCACGAACCATTTTTCATGTTCAATAAGCGGAAAAACTTGTTTAAGTTCTGTCTCTAGCTCTTGCTTACGTTGTTGCAATTGATTAATAAGTTCTAGTGCTTTGTCCGTATCAAATGGGAAACCAGAGCGTATTTGTTTTTCAATAGCAATAGCAAAGTCATGCTCAAGCTTTAAGGCTGACTCCGCAGTATTCTGTTCAACAATTAAATGATATAACTTTGTTGTTACTGATACATCCTGAATACAATACTCGAGCATTCCACTTGAGTATTTACTGAAGTCTTTAAACTCAATCTTGTTATCAGCTAAGCGATAACCCCATGCTTTTAATGAAGCACTACCCCTCAATCCTTTTGGCACAGCATCATATTGATTCTCGTCACACTCATAGAGTTTCTCTTTGGGCCAGATAAGCCTGGTGCAGATGAGCGTATCAATGATGTGTGCTTTGCAGTCAAATGAATGCAGCTTTTGCAGAACAGCTAGATCGTAGTTGATAATGTTGTGCCCTATCAAAGCATCAGCGGTAGCCAGATGCTTAAGAGCAGCATTAATGCGATCAGGCCCGTAAGTAAAAGTTTGTTTTCTATTGATGTCATAAATGACAATGCAGAAAACTTTAGTGACTTTATCATACAAACCATCTGATTCCAGGTCAAAGACCAGAAAATGTTCCTGTTCGGTGCCTGGCTTCTTCTTGAATTTCGATGTCTTGACAGGCAAGCTCGGGGTCATTTTCATTGATCCAACGAAGGATTTGCATTGCTCCAGACTTATGTGGTGTACTGAAAGTCTTGGATAGATCTGCTTCTGATCTTACTTCAACCAGCTCAAATTTTTTGTCTTCAACATTGGTTGAAATACAAAAGAACTTGTTTTTAATTTTAGTGCACAATACGTAAGACATGATATAAAAGAAGGACAGATCAATGATAGTCTGTCCTTCCGAAAAAACAAGTAAGTCAGCAAATCAATTTATTTGTACCCAGTCCAAGTCCCAGCTTTCTTGCGTTGAGACAATGCTTTACTTGCATCAGTACCTTTGCGTTGTACTCCGTGGAGCAGCAGAGCAAACGGTTTGTCACCAAAGCAATGGCTATCGTCATGATCAATTGAGAGACCACAGTCAGCAGCTTCTTGCTCTGTATAAACCACATAAGCAATGCGCTTAAACTTGTCTTTGTTTGGTTCGATCAAGTGGTCAAGCTTGCCACCAGCAGAAGCAGTGAGATAGAAATTGTCAGGTATCTCATCATAATAGTCAAGCCACAGTTGGAGTTCTTTGCTATAGGCATAGAATTTCATTGAAGGAAATGATCTTGCAACCTGGAGCCAAGCCAAGAAATATTGCGGGCACCAGAAGTCACCAGACTCATGGATGCGTACAAGATCCAGCTTTGGTGCAGAAGCAAGAGATAGTTTGATAAGTAATGACATGCTTGCAACAGGATCATGTCCTGTATACATTGCATTCTTCAGAGCACACCAGTTACTCCAACGGGAATCACGTACAGCAGGACGAGTCTCTGCCATAGCAGCAAAGCATCTGTACTCAGGGTTAATGCTGCTAAGCAGATCAGGTCTGTCAATGATCTTGCCTGTGATCCTGTTAGCAAATGTTTTACATACACCTGCTTGTCTACATGTGTAGCCTGCAGGCAACGAAAAGATAAGACGCTTAGAAAGCTTAGCGTTACCTTTGGAAAAAGAAAGAAGTTGCATTGGAGTGAAGTAAATGGACAAGCCTGGGACTTACACTATAAAGATGCCCAGTGTATCATGCTGAACGACATGACATTATGACATGGATCTATAATCTTTTTGTAGTTATAGATACAAAGTCATGAGTAAGTGTGTGTACCGTGGAGTTGCATACCAGCCCTACACAATGGATGCTGGTTTGATTCAATACTTCATGAATAAAAAAGCTAAGCAAGAGGCTAAGGCTAAAGAGCTAAAACATTACCAAGCTCAACACAGCGGTGAATTAATTGCTTGATCCACTGCAGTCCAGAAAATAATGCCAACGTTGTGAGGGGTCTGTCCATCTGACTACCTCACAATTTTTATAGGTATCAACCACCTCAAACTTAGGTGGTATCACCCCATTCTGGGGTGGCTTAAAGATAAAAGTGTAAAGCATTGCAAAGATTACAAAGATAGAAATACCAAACCAAAAGAACTTGTATGCAAAGTCAGTAAAGTCATTCATGACATTTCACATCTGTACGTTCCGTACTTAACATCTTCAAACTCTTCTGCAAGAGTCATTAAGATAATCCTATCCCGTTCACAGTACAGTGCAGCAGTGCGTAACACTTCTGCAATAGTAGCTTTATCTTCTATTGGTGCATGTTCATATGCATCAAGGATTGATTGGGCTTGGCGCGAAAGTTTAGACATTGGTTTTAAGCTCTTCAGCAATGGCAAGAATTTGGTTGCGATGCTTGATGTGTGCAGTGGCAAAACCTTGATCGTATTCGTTGTAGTCTTCAATAGTGGGCCATTCTTTAGGCACCACTTGATCCGCAACAGCCGCCAGGGCGGCGGCAAGTTGGGCACGACGCCTGTCGTAAATATTCCATTTGTCATTAATGGTTTTCCAGAAAGCGTCGTCAACTGCTTTTGCAGCGGGTGAAAATTCAGTCATAATGCCTCCTTGGTGATGGTGCCGCACAGCTCGGCGGCGATGGCGAGGAGTTTCTGACGGCAAACCTGGCGGGTATAGAGCTCAGGCATCCAGCGTTGATCATCCTCTCGCAGAGGCCGCTCAGGCACCACCTGATCCGCAGCAGCTTCCAAGGCAGCGGCGATCTTCAGGCGGCGATTGGCCAGATCATGAAAACCGTTGAACGCATCCAGCACCGTCTGCGCGGCGGGTGAAAGTTCAGTCATCAGGAAGTGCCTCCAGTGC
>Ga0075476_10001324_pt1 | contig 11602 bp, 11 predicted proteins | sample DEB08_DNA_5_FD_76339 | JGI IMG/M metagenome (GOLD analysis project Ga0075476, IMG submission 76339) | Aqueous microbial communities from the Delaware River and Bay under freshwater to marine salinity gradient to study organic matter... | ecosystem: Environmental > Aquatic > Marine > Coastal ...
AGATGGCTAGAAAAGCTATAGAACCGATAAATGAGGAACGCTTAAAGACTTACCTTGAGCTTCCCACTAATTCACAGGAACTTATTCCATCAGGATATGCTGCAAAGATGCTTGAAATAGAGCGAAGGACTTTGCAAGCGTGGGTAAGGAATAAGGCTAGAGTGCGAATGATTGCTAGGAGACTTACACCGAAGGGTGAATTGTTCTTCCGGAAGTGCGATCTGCACAAATTCATCAATGAACAAATGCCAACCTTGGCTTAGGAGATACTGCTATGATCTGGGACCGAAAGAGGGACCGCATCCAAGAAGCATTTGTCGCCAACATTTGGGCTAAGAAAGCCGGAGTTCAATACAAGGTTACTCCAAATGAGGAAAGGTATGACATTAAATTCTTTGATGCTGAAGGAACGAAGGTACTTGCTGAAGTAAAAGTCAGGAGCGAGTACTATCCGACTTGGTTTGTAGAAGACCGGAAGAGTTCAATACTGCTAAAGAGATCAAGAGATATGGGCTGCACGCCTTGGTATTTGATCTACTGCAGGGAGAACCGCATTGCTTACAAACTCAATCTGCATGACCGCTTCAAGTATGAGGAGGGAACTATGTATGGAGAGTGGGGCAAGTTTGTTCCGGTAGATGAGTGGTTAGCAATCGCTCCAAATCAGTCTGTTAACAGGCGTATGACCACAATGATGTGGAAGTAGTATTAATTAATAAACTTACAGAAAATCATGAGTAATAAGAAAAGTAGATTCGTTGACCGAGAATTATGGACTAGCAATATCCATTTTAAAAAGATGAAGGGGTGGGGGCAGTTACTCCATATCTATATGTATCTGGACCTAGCTGACTTTGCCGGCATTGCCTATCTGGACCACTACACCGCTAGTCATAATACAAATAATAAAGAAGTAATGCCGGAAAGCATGGATGAGATAGCTCAGGAACTTAAGCACTTCTGGGTACACTATGGGCAAGGTTTGTTCATCTGTAAAAACTTCATCACTAAGACCCAAACCACTAGGGCGTTAAGAATGGATAATCCACCACATGGGGCAGTCATTAGAGATATGTTCCATTGGTACACCGAAGGCTTTGAGGACATCTTTACCGAGGTCATGAAAGTCAATAGGACTGCACGCTTTAGTCCGCTTAGTGAATGTGCAAAAGAACTTGATTCATCTAGGCTGCAATCTGAGAAAAAAGGCGAGAGTTCAAAGCATGGGATCAAGGGAAGGTTAGATTGTTTTGAGCAGGTGCTAATGGCTATTGATATGATGGTCCCAAGGCAGCTGCTTAATACATACAACTTCGATTTAGATACATTGGTGACTAAGCCATTGGGGCTGATGAATGAATCGGACCAACCGGCACTTGAAGAAAAGCCTAAGCAGGTGGTGGAAGATGATCCACTAAGACCAAAGATGGCACCAAATCAGTCTATTCCATTAGTTCAAATATCACAGGAGAAGCATGACGAACTTATTGCATCTGGAAAGTACATGACTACCACCGGTTACTATCAGAACCCTAAGTCTCCATTCCCACCAGAAGATCAGGATGAAGAGATTGATGTATCTGACTTAGCTCAGTTTTAAGTATGAAAGCTAAAGAGAATGTACAGGGGGGTGAGTCAGGGGGTGGTCCCATTATACTTATCTTACTAGATTGTATTATATCAGTAGCAATAGGACTAACACTTCTAAGTCTTATCACGATGATCTGTAGTTATAGCAGTAGCTAATATAACGATTATCGAATCCTTTAATGAATCTGTTGATTGTAAAGTTAGGACCTGAGAGATGTTAGCCTCTGATAGACAGGACTACTTCATGCGTAGATCAATGGCAGGATGTAAAGGTTGTGGGGTGACAGGTGTGGCAGTTGATCCGATTGCTGCACTTTGTCCCCCATGTAAAAAACATATGTTAACACATGGATCGCCGACTAATCCGAAGCCGAAGCTGACTTGGGAACTAGAGAAAGCAAGGTTTGCAATCGTTGGCACTTGTAGGTTGGGACCGGCTGAAAAGATGTTCAATGAGTGGATGGTCAGCTATGCATCACCAAGAAAAGAGGACCCACTCCGGAGGCTTTGTTATCTGCACTATGTAGAACTTAAAGCAGCAGATGGAAAACCGGTGATGACTTTCTTTGATGCATTGCTCCAGACTTTAGCACTCAATCTATATGAGAGAAGAGGGGGCAAGTTTGATGGAGAAAAGAATCAATATCAGTACTGCTTAGGAAGGGCATCTGTTTGTCCTTGGGACCGAAGGCGACAAGCAGCACATGGAACTATTTACAACCGCACCGAGAGAATAGGACTACAGAAAAAAACTAGGATGATGATAAGAGCATTTGATGAAGTTTTCTTGAGGGCGGGTCTAGCTCGGTTCCTCACACAAATAACAAATAAGATAAGGAATAAATAATCATGGGAGTCACATACAGATTAAGCATTAGTGAAATGATAGAGAGGGAAGGGTATGAGGTAAGGAAGTCTCCGGCAGGTAAATTGATTATTAGGGGGAAGGGAATTACTGCTTGGATGACATGGTGTGAATTTAGAAGTCAGTATAAGAAAGGAACAAATCTATGAAACAACAGGATCAGGTTATAGCCCATGTACTCGGACTCATCGATCATTTCAAAGGACGCAAGGAAACGGGAGAATTAACGGCAGCAGAAGCTGGTATCTACCTCAAGTGTTTAGCGATCCTTGGAGCAAAGGAAGCGGTGATGAGCATGAACCAGATGGAGTCGTTGTCAGATAAGATGGGAGTGGTTGAACTTCCGTTTGAGGTGGGAGATGAAAAAGTTATGTGATAAAGCAGTGATTAATTAAGCAACTATTTGACCTACAGCGTTATTCTTTTTAATTATCAGGCATGAAAGCTTTTAAGTTTCTCTGTTTGTTATTCGCGGCCGTTCAAATCGCATCAGCTAAAGTCATTTATGTAGATGATGATGCTAGTGCAGGGGGTGATGGTAGTAGTTGGTCATCCGCCCACAAATATCTTCAGGATGCTATTGCTGTTGCTGGGGCAGGAGATGAGTTATGGGTAGCAGAGGGAACTTACAAGCCAGATCAAGGGAACGGGATAACGGCAGGTGATAGAACAGTTTCTTTTACTTTAGATGGAATCAGTTTATATGGAGGTTTCGTTGGGTCGGAGACTACGAATACCCCAACAGGATCATACGAAAAAACAATATTGAGTGGTGAGATAGACAGTAATTCTACTCTTTGGAGTCTTCATGTTGTCACCACGGTTGGTTCTTCAGTGAGTTTAAATGGTGTTACGGTAACAAAAGGAAACGCGAATGGTTCTTTTTTAAGTTACGGTTCTGGAGGTGGAGTCTACGGTTCTGGTACTTTCACCAACTGCACATTTACTAATAATTCGGCTAAATATGGAGGTGGAGTTCACGCTTCTGGTACTATAACTTTGACCAACTGCACATTTACTAATAATTCGGCTTCTGTTAATGGAGGTGGAGTTCACGGAGGTGAAATTCCCAGTTCTGGTACTATAACTTTGACCAACTGCACATTTACTAATAATTCAGCTTCTGTTGATGGAGGTGGTGGAGTTTTCGGTTCTGGTACTTTCACCAACTGCATTCTCTGGAAAAATTTTACAAATGGCGTTGAAGGTCATGGATATTCAAGCTCACTTACACCAAAAAGAATTACCGAACAGGAAGCGATAGCTGAACAATATCCCGGAGACCCTAACGCACAAGAAGCGATCTATTCCTACAAGTACTATCAAAATATCTTTCAAGGGTGGACTGAGAATGAGAATGCTTTTTCTACTGATCCATTATTCGTCAATATCGATGATCCAATCGGACCAGATGGTGTATGGTTTACTGCAGATGATGGGCTTAGGTTGAGAAGTGCTTCGCCTGCTATAGACACTGGTAATAATGATGATCTGTCGACTGACAGGGCAGACTTAGACAACGATAACAACACGACAGAACCTACCCCATCTGACATCGCAGGTTATCGTAGAATCCAAGGAAGTGCTGTTGATCTCGGAGCTTACGAATACGGTAATGAGCTAATGCCTACTGCCCCCCAATACTCTATCTCTGTTACAGCATCTGCTGGAGGAAGTGTTAGTGGTGGTGGAACATACTATGAAGACGCCTCTGTAGCCCTGACAGCAACTCCATCTAATTCGGGTTACATATTTAGTGGATGGAGCGGAGATGCCTCTGGAACCTCTAACCCATTAACAATTACCGCAGATTCAGATAAAACGATTACAGCTAACTTCATAGACCTCGGTATTTACGAAACCCAAGTTGATTCTTCATTTTGGAAATTCAGTACTCGATTAGGCATGCTTGGTGTAATTCCTGTTGAAGATGGACTGTGGATTTGGCGACCTAATGGAGCTGGTTGGATGTTTACTAGTCACGAAATCTTTCCCTACGCTTACAGTTCACCCATCTACTCACCTCCGTCCTTTATTTACATGGAATTTGATGAAGATAGTAACAAACAGGGTAAGTTCTATAGTTATGAAGAATTTGACTGGTTTTACTTACCCTATTACACATCTTCTCCATCAGACTTAATTTACGATCCTTCAAAATCTTACGCACCAGGTTCAACTGTTGTTATTAGTTTGGAAGATGGCGAAATTTACACGGCAAGTAAAAAAGTACCTGATGCTGCTGATGGAAGTAACGGTCCAAATGGAGCGAATGCATCTACTTATTGGGGAGACTTCACTTCGACCGCTCAACAATTTGAAGCCGCTAACCCGACCTTACTAGAAGATTGGCCTCAAGATATTGATACAACTGCATTAATCCCCAATGTAAGCAACCTTACGAACCCATATGCAGGCAGTAATACATGGAATGCGGTTTTCGCCGATTTGATTTACGATCCAAAAAAAAGCTATCCTGCAGGTTCTGCGGTTTTGATAGATTTAGAAGATGGTGAAATTTATACCGCTATCTTAGATGTACCGGCAGCAGCAGATGGTAGTAACGGACCAAGCGGAGCAAATGCTTCTATTTACTGGAAAGATTCAGCATCAACTACGGAAAATTTTTCTAATAACAATCCAAACTTCCTTAACAACTTGCCGTCAGACATCGATACTAAATCTCTATCTCAAAAAGTATCAGAACTAGCTAACCCATCATCTCCTACAAAAGACAGTGATGGGGATGGAATTATCGACAGCAAGGAACTAGAGATTGGCAGTAATCCGAATTATTCTGATAAAGCGTTAATCAATTTTGTTAAAGGCCTAATAGCTGAAGATCCAAGGTCTTATAAATTTGTAACAGAGGCCGTTCATGAAAAAGCCTTAACGGAAGCAAATGCATCTGCGATGTTGGCGGTAAAAGAGGCAAAAGATACCTTGATGAAGGAGATTAAAGCTGCTCCTGATGCCTACGATATGGTTAGTAAATCTGAACACCTTAAAGCTCTAATAGATGCTAATACTTCTGCAGAAGTACTTATTGAAAAAGCAAAGAAAGCAGCCAGGGAAGAATCAACGGCTAAATTCAAGGATATGTTAACTTACCAGGACTCTAATTCTTCTCCCTATACTCCCGATTGGTTCTACATTCCTGAGCGAGGCTGGATGTGGACTAATATTCAAGTATTTCCTAACATTTATGACAGGAACACCAGCAGCTGGATGTACTTTCAAGCAGGTAAAGATAAACCGACCTATTACCACCACAAAGACAAGAGATGGATCACTGTTGAGTAGGAGTTGAAACCCTCCGTCCATCTCTCCCGTGCATTCGGTTATCGAGAACTGGGAATGTACGATCAATCCTTCCTTGAACTAGAGGAGATCATGGGCGATGAGAAATGGTCGTTTTTGGTACTGGAAGCGAAGTATCTAGCCTGCAAAGGAGCGAAGAAATGGGAGCATGCAGAAGCCTACGCTAATCTAATCAGAGTACATCATCCGCACCGAGTAGATGGCTGGATAAACCTAGCTGAATGCCTGTGCGAATTGCACGGTGCTGAGAAGGCAGTAGAGGCTCTGTTAGTGGACGAGGAACGCTTCGGTAAGTCTGCTAGATATGTCTATGCGATTGGACGCTACTACGCATTATCCCACGAAATACAACGAGCAAGAGAGTACACCAAAAGAGCGATCAAGATGGATGGATCGTTACGGGCAGAGTTTCTAGAAGATGCTGCTCTTGATGCGGTGTGGGATAGTTTTTGACTCTTAAAATGATTATCTTTAACGAAAAGTCTGATGCGTTCATACTACTTTTTAATATCACTTTTTATTCACCTAAATCTTTTTGCTGAGATTAAGACTGCGAAGATGAACTTTTTCTCTTCATCATTTTTCTTACATCCAACCACCAATCCCGCTGGCAATACGATTCACTACCATTCATATGACTTTTCTACGGTAAAACCTCAACTTACCAACCTCGGAGGGTATAATGGAGAAGCTAAGCCAATAACATTGGGATCAAATGAATACTATGTTGATTTCATCGAATTGAATCCACGCGGCACTATCGTATCTTGGGGGAATTCTATCTTAACGCTACCAAGTACTGATGAAGACTCAAATGGTGTTATTGATTTCTTGCAGAAAGATAAGGATGTAAATGTAGAAGTTTCTTTTTTAGAAAAATTCCACTTTAACGCTGAGGGCTATTACTCGACGAACCAATATGTTTTAAATTTAACTAGAAGTGCTGGGGACTCTTTGGGTTCTTTTAAAATTTTAGAATACAATGGCAATAGTAACTCATCTCAAGTTGGGCATTTTTATTTGAATTCTTGGAATACAGAGGCTCTTTATGATCAATCAAACCAAAGTGTTAGCTTTAGTGCATCCCAAAACGACACCATAGGGAATTTACAAAGTCTTACAGGAGGAATGAATTATCATTTTACGAATGCCAGTAAAACCCTTCATTTTACCGACTTCACTCTGAGTGCCTCCACGGGAACAAAATTAGATGTAGAGGAAATTGAATTAGAGCTAAAAAATGGTAAATATTTTGGTTCATTTTCTTATGAAGACGGCAACCCGGCCACAACTATCAAGGATTATGTCAATTGGTATGTAGAAATTGCTGACAACAATGACTATGACAAAGACGGCTTACCCGATTTTTCAGATCCAAATATAATCGAATCCACGCAATTAGTACTAGACGAGGGTGGCTGGACTTGGAATGGAGCATTCCCTTGGGTTTATAACAGTGATACACAAAGTTGGTATTACTATTATTTTACCGACAGCTCCTATAATCTCTATGATGCGAGGACGGGTAAGTGGTACACCTTTGATAGTTCTTCAAAGCGTTGGTTAGCAAAATAACTAACCCCCACAAACCTTACACCTATCCCCACTTGGTTTATCTGAATAACGCCCACTCTTAGATGTCCCGTAGTATCTGCAGTTGCTGTTGTGAGTCTTCCCGCTTGAGGTAATCCAAAACTCCTTTTCTCCGCTTGCACGAGGCTTAGGAGAGCTAACAGATACACCTCCTCCATCTATCGGATAGATCGTCAATCCAAGCGAATACTCAGCACTAATCTTTCGTACACGCTCAACATATTTGTTATCAGATGGAGAGAGTACGATCAGAGCGACAGCAGGTCTTTTTCCTGTGTGCATGGCGTAGTTTAAACTCTGTCCAATCGCCTCTGCCCACTTTCTGGCAAAGTCTACTTCTATGGCATGTGTAGCGGTTAGAATATCGCATCTCGTGCCGCCCTTCATGACTACTTCTACTTGCCCGCCAATCTCTTGAGCAAACTTCTCTTGGTAGTACCTCTCGGATTGCTTGCCGAATAACGGAAGAGCGACGAGGAGGAGGAACAGGAACTTCATTTGAAAACGATAGGCGTTGATCAAAGGATGCTACAATTCAAACGCGGCACTTGGAACAGATGAGCAAAGGAACGAAAGTTCTGCGGTTGCCGTTTGAGGCGAAGAGTTAAGCTACTTCTTATAAATATGATATAGGTAAGTATTGGTCTTCTCAGCTTTCTCTGAAAGTTCCTCGATGCTCTTCTTAAGTGCTTCTGATTGCTCTTTGTTTTGCTCTGAAATCTTTTTCAACTCTTCAATAACTCCAGAAAAGAGAGAGGAATCGATTGTGCCGGATGAGCTTTTTTCAGAAGTCTTATATGTAAACCACCGAATGTTTGCTAGAATTTTTATTAAATGACTAATTACAAGAAGCTGTATTCCCGCAATAAATAGTTGCCAAATTATATCACCTGCATCATCGACTCTGATTCCATCTGTAATGACTCCGAGGAAAAAAAGGGCAGTTGTGATAAGCACTAAAATGCCTACCCCCCAAATGAAAGAAGCCCAATGCGAATCAGAATCGATTGATTCAGATGGCATTTCAGGCAGTGGGTTCGATTTGTCATCACTCATACCAAACTTTTATAAATATCTAGTTTCATAGGTCACAAGCAAATAGCTGAAAAAATCTTCTCAGTCTTCATTATTACGAACAACGGTTTTTCTTCCCCGATGCCCCCTCAAAAAAAAGCCCATTTTATGTACGCTGCTTAATGTTGATGGGGCTGCGTGATGCGACTCTAAGATCAAGGCAGATAGACCAACTAGCAGATGCTAATGTTGAAGCAATGGAGTTACCTTTTGAAGTGCATGAATAGGTAGAACTAATTTATTTTATCACCAATGCCCAGGCTCATACTTTGTGTTTATAAAACGACCATCTACTCCAAGTTCAGGGTTTCCAGGCATCCATTCTCGCCTCGCTATAAAATTAGGATTTATTTGGTAACGAGTTTTTGCCCTCTTAAGTTTAGATCGAAATTTACTTAAGTCTTCTGGGACTTTGCCTTTAGCAATCCAAATATCTGCTCCTTTATCGCTTTTGTAGGTGTTTTTATAATCCAGAGGTTGGAAATTAAAAATTTCGTTTTCATTTTCGTCTAGAAGTTGAAATATAAATTCTGAACCAACCATATAACTAGCCATTGGTCCTTTATCGAATCCTTGTATGTACTTTGGTTTGTGAAATTTAAAGATGTAATACGCGCAATCATCATCTTCCGATAATGTGAACTTATACTCTGTTTTTAAGCCAATTTTCCAAAACCACCCCTCATGCTTACCATCGCTGGTATAATCAAAAATGAAATCGTATGTATCTTTCTCAATTGCCTTGTCTATTTTTTCACAAGAACAAAATAAGAAACTTAAAATTAAAATGAAAATCACAGATAATCTCATATCTTTTGTGTAGACTTAATGGTTAGATAACAATCCTAGATTAGTTGTGGATAGTGTACATAATTAAATTTTTTAACCCAAAAATCTCTGACATCAATATTATACGCATCGTAGAATTTTACCCCTTGGCTACCCACCAAATTTTCGCCAAGTTTTCGCCAACATCTATTTATTATTAAAAGGTTTTTATTCCTTTCTATAGCGAGCTAGATAATCACCGGATCACTCGGAATCCTAGTAGATAAGCAGGAAGACCGGTTAGTTAGTGAGGGTGGGGCAGTAGGGCGAGATTACTTTCTTAGCCATTTTCAAGACCGCCCTATTCGACCACTCTAGCATCCTTCCTTCACATTTCTAAGTAGTTATTAATTAGCTACTTAAGTATGCACAGAGCATTCAGGTTTAAATTTAGTTAATCATCTTTGCTTGATTTTCGCCAAATTCTCGCCAAGGTTGAAGCTATCTTACAGACTTCGAACCAATTGAATGACAATGAACAAAGACCATATAACAAAACTTAAAACCGGTAAGTGGCAAGTTGATTATAGGGGTGATGTACCTCCTGTACTTGATCCGAGACCCACTAAAGCAGCTAAGGGAAAACTAATCCAAGCTAGGACCACATTTAACACTAAGGACGCTGCCTATGAGTTTGATGGCTATGTCCAGAGAGAAAGGCGTAATGTCGATCTGTCTATGACTCCGGACCAGAAGATAATGTACAAGCAGGCAACCTCAGAGCTACAGGAAGCAGGTATAACAGACATTAGTATTCTGGATATTGTTAAGCATTACATAGAGAACAAACCGAAGGTTGATGTAAATATGACTATAATAAGCTGCATCGAAGAATTTCTTGATGAATATAAAAGCGATGCTGAGAAAAACCACGGCAGCAGTAGGACCTTTGGCGGTTACAGAATATTAAGAGATTTGCTTGGTCCATTCCATTCGGTCTCGCTCGCTAAGATGCAGCAACCGGATTTAGCGAGAAAGCTAGCTAACCACATTAGGAGCAAAGCAGATGCGGAAGGTAGATCGCCAAGAACATTAAAGAATTACTTTAAGAAAGCTAAGAGGCTATTTAGTTGGTGTATCGAGAAAGAGTACCTGACCCAGCAACCTCTTCATAAAGGCTTAACAATTGTTAAAGGTTTGCAGAATGATACGGCTCCGAGGGTACTAACTCCGGAAGAGACTAGGCAGGTTATGTATTCAGCACAGGCAACTGATAAGGATTACAACCTACTACCATTCTTCATTCTCCATGTTTTCTGCGGTTTAAGACCAACTGAACTTCATAGGTTGTCTTGGAATAATGTTAAACTGAATACTGCTGACCCATTTGTACAGATACCTTCTAAAGCTACTGCTAGAAGTAAGAAGGGCAGAAAGATACCTCTTAAGAAGTTTCCAGCTACTATCGAGTGGCTCAAGGTTTGTGATAAGACCAAGCCGATCTTTCCATTCAAAGAGGGTGCAGATGGTAATACTGAGAGAATGTTCTACATCAAAAGGGATAGGGTCCTGATCTTAGCCGGTCTTTATAATGAAGAATCAAAAGGTGAGGAGGTCAGTCAGTTTAATGACTTCGGTAGGCATAGCTGCGGTACTTACCTTTTAGCTGGTGAGTATAGTGCTGCTGATACTTCAAAGAGACTCGGTAACTCTGAGCAGGTCCTGCGTGATCACTATGAAAATGGAAATGCTACTGAAGAAGAAGCTAAAGAATACTTTTCGATTATGCCTATGAACTCTGATGAAAAGTTAGTTAAGTTTGCCGGTTGATCTCCTTCTGTAAGTTGCCTCACCTTCTCTAACTCGGTGGAGGGGGTGGGGCTTTTTTGTGCATTAATTGCATTTTTTTCTTGGTGAATCCGCATTGATACCCGATAGTTATATTAAGTCATGTTGCGAAAGACTGACCCGAGCTCTCCGGTGGAAAAATAATACACCGTGCATCTGCTGTCATAGACCTTGAATCGCCTTAGGGGACTGCCACATCTCTTAAATCAGCGTTCATGAGTTGAGACTATATCTAACAGTTAAATATTAATCTCTCTTAGCCCTCTGGGGCTTTGAGTTTGTTGGCATATAGGAGAACAGACAGATGGCTAGAAAAGCTATAGAACCGATAAATGAGGAACGCTTAAAGACTTACCTTGAGCTTCCCACTAATTCACAGGAGCTAATTCCATCCGGATACGCTGCAAAGATGCTGGAGATCGAACGCAAGACCTTGCAAGCGTGGGTCAGGAATAAAGCTAAAGTGCGAATGATTGCTAGGAGGTATACACCTAAGGGTGAATTGTTCTTCCGGAAGTGCGATCTGCACCAATTCATCAATGA
>Ga0075476_10001333_pt1 | contig 11588 bp, 15 predicted proteins | sample DEB08_DNA_5_FD_76339 | JGI IMG/M metagenome (GOLD analysis project Ga0075476, IMG submission 76339) | Aqueous microbial communities from the Delaware River and Bay under freshwater to marine salinity gradient to study organic matter... | ecosystem: Environmental > Aquatic > Marine > Coastal ...
AACCTGAGAGTTTCGAACCGAGCTACATGCCCAACGTGACGCTGAAACTGGACGAGGGTGATATTGCACCTGACTCTGAGGCGCAGACGGCATTCAACAAGTATGTCAAGTAAATTAAGTTATTATGTCTGTCTTGTAACCAAAGATGGCAAGACAGAAGAATACGGATATGGTCTACCATACAAAGACATAATGGAGGCTGTGGAGGAACACTACAAGGATGGTGCTGACGCAGTTGTGATGGAAATGATAACAAAGGAGCAGTTTGATGATAGACTTCCAAAACCTTAGTAATCTACCAGAAATAAATTTTAAAAGCAAGGGAAGACCAGAGCTCAAGGAACTTGCAGAATACATAGATCACATGAAGGCAGATCTGTTCGATGATCGTTGGAGCCAAGTGACCAAGAAACACATCAAGACATCATTGGTGCTTTACATCAGGTCAATGCAGAAGCAGTTGGCACCCATGGGATACCATTACCGGGCACAGGACATGGAGGGCAAACAGCACCTGGAACATGTGATACCTCAGAACAAGATAATAACGGCATACTTACACGACAAGATATCAGCGGAACTTGTACTTCAGATGCCCTTGTGCATGATCAACGATGCAGACAAGCACATTCTAGAGGGTGATTGGCAACAGGCCGGTGATTGGCAATATCCATTCCGAAGGTACAAGTTAGCGGGTTTCAATAAAACAATTAAAGATGTAACAGGTAAAATTATTGACATGGAAAGTTATACTTTAAATAATCATTTTCATATGCTGGGATATAAATTATAGATATATGTATAATGTTGTGTATTTGACTTTGGGAGGTGGCAAGTTTTTAGGACAGATGTTAACGGCATTGCTAGAGAAGAAAGATAAAACTTTTTTCGATCTATATGACAACAATGATAAAAAATGGACAGACAGAGAAGAAGACTTTCATTACCATAAAAATTTAAAAGTAGTGTGCAGTTGGGAATACACATTCGATCAATGTAAAGATTTAAAAAATTTGATCTTTATTAACACACAAAGTCAATACAGCCAAAAATTGATAGCACATAGGAACAAGTATATTCCAACCTCCATGATTGATTACAAAATTTATGATGTACGGAGCAAGTACCATTTTGAGATGTACAGATTTTTAAAGACCAATCACGTAAACTTCTTTGATTTTGACTTTGAAAATTTATCACAACCCGAAACTTTTTATAAATCTATTAAAGACCTTTGTGAATTTTTTGGAATCGATTATGAAGAGAATTTGGTAAAATATGGTTTTGGTAAGTGGCAACAGTCGAACAAGATGCACACATATAAGTATTTCAGTGGTTGACTTATCCTAATATTCGTGTATAGTTAAACACAGCAAATCCACCAGAGCTGGTAAGGTACCAATTCTCATTTGCAATCTAAATATTAGAGACACTCTATGTCGATGATGGATGGATAGCCGAAAGGCGAGGTTGGAGTCGATAACGGACTGGTGGAGTGCTAATCATTATGCCAAGCGAGAAAACAAAGAAATTACTGGAGGGACTGGGCAAGATCACAGATTCCGCCCCTAAGCCTTTTGCACAGGACAAATTTAATTCCTACACCAACAGGTACTATCCGAACACACTACACACACTGCCGGCATCCTATGACAAGGCCAAGAAGAAGAAGGATGAGGATGGCGATGAGTACATCATGATAGACAGAGTATATGGATCACTATATGATGATCATCTATTACAAAAAGATGGTTCTATGTATACTGGAAAACTTTACAAAAAAAGAAGGTTGATGACTCGTAGAGATCCTTTCACAGGTGAGAAAAACAATTTCTATAGTCCTTGTGTTAGCACAGCAGACGGACGATGGTTTGACAATCAAGGATTTCCCATAGAAGCACCAACCAAACTAGAACCAGAAAAACAGCCTGATCCAGAAGAACTTGAATTGGAGAAACAGAGAAAATTAGAAAACGCAAAATCCAAAGAGGCGGCCATATTGGCCAATCTTAAATAAATATCAATGTAGCGCCACTTACAGTGACGCCGGCATAAAATGACCCCCAAGTACCGAAAGGGAAAGGCAACACAGTTGAAGTGGGCCAGCCGTGTGTGGAATTCTCCACTAGCATTTTAACACAAATTGTAGTAATATTAATGATGGGCGAATTGTTAGCAGTTCTTACAGGTTTATTAGCAGGCACCCTGACCGGTATAGTACCTGGCGCTGGTGTATTGGTGGCAATGATCATAGCCACACCGCTACTGATGGGTTTCGATATAATCCAATTATTGTTATTCTACATGTCATTGGCAAGCATGGTGCAGTTCACAGGTACCATCCCCGCTGTGTATTTGGGAATTCCAGGTGAGACCAACAGTCTGCCAGCCGTTGTGGAAGGCACAAAATTTACAAAACGTGCCAAAGCAAAATTGGCCATTGGCATAAGTGCCTTGGGCAGTGTGTTGGGCAGTTTGATCGCTGTGCTAATCACATTCGTTTTGATTTCGGTATTGATCAATCATGTAAGTATGTTTTTTGCAAACACTCTCAAATTTTATCTTTATGTCTTTATCATAATATTTTGCCTGACAGTCTATAACAGAGGCAACATTTTGGTTAACGCACCTCTTTGCCTACTTGGATTTGCACTGAGTATGCCCGGCGAGAGTGATATCACACCAGGGTTCAGGTACACCTTTGGCATGGAGGATATGCAGTTTGGAGTGCCATTGATTACTGTATTGATCGGTCTGTTGATTGTGCCTACTGCGTTTTCAATGTTGAAGTATGATATCAAACGCAACATCGATGCTGACCACAACATACCTTTCAAATACACCTTCTTTTATTTCATAAGGAAATGCATCCCCAGTTCATTGCGAGGCAGTGTGATAGGATATCTATGTGGATTTGTTCCAGGTGTCAGCACTGTGTTGGCCACCAATGCGAGTTACAGTGTTGAAAAGAAACTTTCTAAAAAGACGCCAGCCAGACTATTGGTGGCCAGTGAAACTGCTAACAATTCAGGACAATTTGCCAGCATGTTGCCATTGTTGTTGATAGGTATTCCCATCACAGGGTCTGAGGTTGTATTATACAGTCTGTTGGTCGACGCCGGGTGGAGTCCTTTCCAGTTTGATCGTGTTGATCTCAATGCTGAAATAATTTTTAAGACCATTGTTCCTTGGTTTGTGTTTGCAAATCTCGTTGGTTTGCTCGTGGCATGGCCGCTGGCAAAGAAAACATTGGCTATTCTCAGTTTGCCTACGAAGTATATGGTTGTGGTTTTGGTGGCAAGTATGTTAATATTGAACAGTTACTTGGGCTATATTGATTATAGATTAGGGTTCTATTCTGTGTGTTTGATTGTATTTGTCATCACAGGGTATTTTTTAAAAAAATACGAAACAATACCTTTGATTTTTATGTTTATATTAGGCAACGAGATTGAGGCAGTATTTTTAAGACAATGGTTAATATAGGAGAAACAATGAAAAACATAATAATAGCAATAGTCTTGTGTTGTTTTGCGTCTACAACTCTAGCAGAAACAATCACAATACTAAACAACGGCAAGGTAGGAGGTTCCTTCAATGCCAGATCTCAGATGTACAAGGACGGGCTTGAAGCAAGAGGCTTCCAGGTTGAATTCGAAAACATCGGCAAGATAGGACAAGCAGTGAAGATTTTCAAGGAAACTGACAAGCCTACCATAATGGTATATTCTACCAATCAGGTGTATAAGCAAGATCTTTTTCACACACAGGACAACTTCGTTTTGTTGGAATATGAGCAACCAATGTGGATTTGCAAAACTCTGGACTCGTTAGACAAGTCAGGAAAGGTAACAGTGGCACACGGCAAAGGTTACGAAACTGATATCATTAAAAAGGTATTAGGCACAGATATTGTGCTGGTCCCTTACAAGAACAGCAGTGCAATCTTGAATGGCATACTTGCAGGCGATGTAGATGCCGCGGTGAACAACCAAGGTAAAAGTTTGAAGTACGAGGCCAGTGGACAAGGAACTTGTGAAGCATCGTCTGTTTTACCTGTCATGCAGGCAACTGTCATAGGCAAAAATATAGATGTCAAACAGATGAGAGAGGTGCTGTTAGCAGTGACTTATGATGATAAGTTTGCCAACTACCACTCGTCAAGAAAACTTGCACGTCCAACTGCATCAGCAGAACAGGAGTTGCAAAACATCAATCAAAAACAAAAAGGATGGAAAATTAACTGATGCAAGAAGTAAAATTTATTCCAACCGAAAGGCTCTATGAGGATGTAAAAAATGTTCTCATGCCACGTTTGGAAAGTTTGTACTCGGGAAAGATACAAGGCAAGGGATCAGGACACTGTGGTTCAAATCATTTCGCAGACAAATACACCCGACAGTGTGAAGAAAAGATAAACGAGTTGGTGGGCAGGAAATACACCTATCTCACTACCAGTGGAACAGCCAGCATAACATTAATGTTGTTGGCGCAGGGTGTCGGTCCTGGAGACGAAGTTATATGCACAAATTTTAGTTGTCCCGCCACTGTGATGCCCATTAGGATGTTGGGTGCAGTACCAGTATTCACAGACCTTAACAAGTACGGCCAACAAGATCTCACAGCAGTAAAATCACTGATAACCAAAAAAACAAAGGCTATAATGATAACCGATCTATATGGTGATTGCAACGATTATGATGCTGTTTTGGATTTAGGACTACCGGTGTTGAATGATTCCGCACAAAGTTTTCTTACCACATATAAAGGAAGGCAGACACTGGGCATAGGTGATATGAGTATCATTAGTTTCAGTACCAATAAGAATTGCCCGGTGTTTGGAACTTATGGTGCAATCAGCACAGATAACGAAGAACTCGCAAACAGATTAAGGATCATGAGAAAGAACGGATATGAAAATAGAGATGTCGGAGAGTCCATACCTTACATTGGTATGAACGCCAATCCTACAGAAGACAAAGCAATCCAATTGTTATGCAGTTTAGAGCAGTTACCAAAATGGCAAGAAAACAGAAAACAGATAGCAGAAAAATATAGAAGCAAACTTTCCGAGTTAGGGATAGCAATTAGACCCAGTCCCTCTTATAGTGTCACTAACAATCACAAATTTTCTTTATTAGTGAATGATAAATGGAAGTTCAGAGACAGGATGAGTGAGCAAGGAGTCGAGACGCAACTTCATTATACCTACAACTTTGCTAAAACTCCAGTTTTCAGCAATAATACCGACCAACACATGCCAGGAACAGAATTTTATCAAAACCACGCATTATCAATACCAAGTAATCCATGGCTGACCGATCTAGAAACGGACAAGGTTATCGAAGCGGTCAAGAAATGTATAACTGAGGAGGATCTCGAATTATGCCAAAAGATGTAGAATTGCCTTTATTTGAATACGCAAAAAAACAAAAACTTTATCATTTTGATTTGGACAAACCCGATGGAAATGATATTATATTCAAACCTAAGTTCAAGTGTAATTGGACACACGAACTTGATAATTTTAAACCCAGACCTACAGAATTCAATCTCCAAAGAGAGCACACCAGAATGCAGGTAGAGGAATGGATGAACTTGAGATACGATGTAGGTAATTTTTTACAAAAAATGATTCCAGACGAAACCGTTCCGTTGTTAAAAAAATTAGGCGACAAGGTGCCATTGGACAAGAACGAGACATTGCAAATACAGATCACCGAACAAAAACCTGGACAGTACATTCCATATCACATGGATGTAATGGCATCAACCGGTATCGACGCAAAAAAAGTAATTGATAGGGGGTATCGTGTAATTGTATTTCTCACAGATTGGCTACCGGGCGAATTTATGATTTGGGGTACAACAGTGATACAAAAATGGAAAGCAGGACACATATTGGCCTGGCCTGCATTAAAATATCCACACGGCACCGCCAACGCAAGTCACCACGCTGGTTATAGAATGAGGTGGAGTGGATTGGCCTCAGACGAATTCCACGAATGGATCAACAACGATAGAATTGAGGAAATATAATGAAAGACGAAAAACACTGGTTTAAGGGAGAAACACTTTGGAACCACAGACGAAAAACTAGCGATTGGCATTTTGATACCACTATCAAAACAGAATCATCTGACAAACTCAAATTAAATTTTGTAAAATTCAAAGGTGATTGGCAATCGGAGCTCGATGCTACAGTATATGACAAACGTCCACCTTTGGATTTGAGTCAATACCTTGTGCGACTTGGGGTGCAAGAACACATCGATCTAGGTGTTGACACACGCATCGAAGGTCTTAGGGCGGGTGTAGATCCAATAAAACATCCAAAAATTAATAAGATAGTTCAAACTTTTGGATTGGAAAAACCATTGGCACAGATACTATTACAGAAGCCCGGGGAGATGTTCACCTTGCATATTGATGCTATATGTTACGATAACTTTGACCGACACAAAGTCTCATCAATGGACCAAGTTGAGACTGACCATGAAAGTGTTAGGGTGTTTGTTGCCTTGCAGGACTGGAGTTGGGGACAATATTTAATGATGGGCAATCATCATTGGGTGCAATGGAAAGCGGGTGATGTTATGTGGTTTAGATGGCAAGACCTACCTCACGCATCTGCAAACTGCGGACATATGAATAGACCTTTCTTAAAAATTACAGGCAAAAAGACCAAACAATTTGAAGACCTTTTAGGTGAACGGAATAAAATTATCAATGTATGATAAATGTTTTAAATTCAAAACTGACCTTGGAGGGATATCAACACCCTTTTTATTCTGTAGGTGATAAAATTTTCTATAGCAAATCACAAGCAATAAAATTTGGCAAACAAATCGATTGGCATTGGCCTAATTTTCATGTATGGCCAAAACAAAAAGGATTTTCTAGACCAAAACAGACATTTGATGAGGCAATAAAAACACAATGTGATCTTATCAGCGATTGTTATAAAAAAGTTAGATTATTCTACAGTGGCGGCAGAGACAGTGGACTGATCTTAGACTCTATGCTTAGGCACAACAGCAGACTTGACGAGATAGCAATATACAGGAGATATCCAGGTGTAGTCAATAACACCTGCAATGAATTTGATAGATTTAATATAATCAAAATCATAAATCGATTGTTGGAAAAATACAATAAAAAAATTCCAATAGTGTTCTATGACATTAATCCCGAACACTTCAATTTTTATTCGAAAAATTTAGACCAACTTTTTTTTGATTACACAGCGATAGAATTTTTTGGACACGGAATTCACACAGTAGCAGAATGTTATCCAAAAATATTGGAAAACAATTTTGTGAATATATTGGGCCATGCATTTCCTGACGTCAACGACAAGAATGAATTTTATTGGGTGGATACAGCATTCAATCTTACCCATAATGATCCTTTCACTTTAAATTTTTTTGTAGACGAGAGAAACACAGACCTTGCAGTCAACATCGCATATGAGGTTCACGAGTATCAAAAAAATTCAAAACAGGAATATTTTCAGTATGGCAATGGTCCAGACGGATCATATTTTTCCATAAAAGAAAAGTTAGATTTTCCAAAAAATGGTACGCCACTTGACGAGGATTGGACCTCTTCAAAGGTGCAAACCAACGTGCCTGAAAGATGGATTTTGTCCAAAAAAGATATCCTGTACATGGCGAATGCTTTAGAGTCTGACATAGGCACAGAAACACTACACAATTTTACAGAATTTTACGAAAACTACGAAAAAAATAATGCCCAATACTTTCATCAAAATAGTATCTATACCTATTGGATAGGATCTGTAAGCGAAACACATCAACTAATTGATGGCTAAAAATCTAATAAAATAGTGACTTTTTCCGCTGGTTGACGGAAATACCATTACCATGTATAATAATGGTAACAAAGGAGAAAGAAACATGTACAAATGTTCAGCAAAAGCAAGTTTGGTATTAGATCAGGTTAGATCAAGATGTCAGTCTGATACACAAACTAACAACAAATGGACTGGTAGATCCGGACACTATATGTATATCATGGGAAGAGAAAACGCAGATGGCAAGGCAACAGGTGTTGTCCATAAGTTTGCAGATGATGGTTCACACAAACTTTGTGGATCATTTAAAATTATGTCCGATGGTATAATCGTAAGATTTACAGGTTTATCAAAAGCAGACTGGAATCACTTTATGAATTCTGCAGAAGCCGAGTACAAAGCCAAGTACGAAGCGGCGACGACAGAACCAAAAGTAGAACAAAAGGTTGCAGTATAATATTGATTAGTGGGCTCGAGTACCCAATAGTGCCGAACAAGGCCATATGCATAAAAACCTCGGCCCACTAACTAATAACAATGGTGAAGAAATATCTCAAAAGATTCGTTTACCTCGGCATAGCGGTAGGCTTCGTTATCGTTGCCACCTACGTGGCAGGCACATTCAATCCAAATGATCATGTGATCACAAGGATAGAGGACGAATTCCATAAGAAGGAGATGAAAATAATTGAAGAACTTGGTTTGAAAGAACCGGAGTTCGAATTCACCGACAAGACCTCATTCATCAACGCCACGAGTAATTGTGTAGCATATCTTAACTGGACCACGGACAAAGAGAAACGTGTGCCCATCAGCATCGTGATAGCAATGGCGGGTATAGAGAGTGCCTGGGGACAGAGCAGATTCGCACGTGAGGGCAATGCCTTGTTTGGCGTGAGGACCTGGGATCTGGACAACACTCCACACATGAAAGCACTGGGCAATCCAGATGCCAGTTGGGGTGTGAAAAAATACATGACCAAATGCCAGTCCGTTAAGGACATGATAAGGATATTGAACACACATCCTGCCTATGAAAAATTCAGAATTGAAAGACAAAAACAACTGGAAACGGGCAAATGGAATTACAGGCCGTTGATGATGGGCATGACCGCCTGGAGCACCAACCCAGATTACATGGAGATCATACTTCAAACCATAGTTGACAACAAACTACCTTAACAGTATAATCTAGAATGGGATTCATACAAATGAAACTGCCGAAACGTATCCGACACAAGATCGAGAACTCTCGTAGGAATCGTGAGGCACAGGCCAATCATGAGGAATGGTTGCAGTCACAGGGCCTGGACACATACACACTCAAGCAGAAAGCAAAAACATTCAAAGGGTATGACATACCCGAATACAAGTCAGATCCCAACCAACCCAAGTGTGGAGACAAGATACCTGTCAACGGTGGAAACAAGAGAGAGGAGATGAAATACTCTGGAGAACGTAAACTGATCGGCATTGGCTTGATGCACAAATCCAATTTGGTGCCCATATGGGACGAGGAAGGTGCTAAAGAAATATCCAAGATGCGTAGAAATTAGCCTTAAGTAAGGTTATGTTAGATAATGTAAAAGAAATTCACATAGAACCAACAAGCCTGTGCAATGCAGAATGTCCGATGTGTGCAAGGAACATCAACGGCGAAGGACTCAATCCTCATATCACATTGAAGAGTCTGGACACAAAATGGTTCAAAGATAATCTTGAACCTGAGACTATAAAAAAATTAAACAAAATATTCTTTTGTGGTAATGTGGGAGATCCCGCCGCCACTCCGGAGTTGATTGAAATTATCCAATACATCAAATTAAGTAATCCAGAAATAGTCATAGGGTTGAACACGAATGGTGGATTGAAGACCACCAAATGGTGGCATGAATTAGGCAGTATCTTGCAAGGGCCGTTAGATTATTGTGTGTTCAGCATAGACGGATTGGAAGACACAAATCAGATCTACCGAAGAAAAATAAATTGGAACAAATTAATGGACAATGTCAAAACTTTTATCGCAACCGGAGCCAGTGCCCATTGGGACATGTTGGTGTTTGAACACAACAAGCATCAAACAGAATCGGCCAAACTTCTTGCTAGGAAAATGGGATTCTCATGGTTCAGAACCAAAGAAACAGACAGATGGGATACCTACAAAGAAACAAAGTTACAACCAGTGGAAAAATTTGTACCAAGTGATTATGCCAAAGAAGTTCTTTGCGAAAAAAACAGAGATGCTAGTGTGTTCCTAGACTACACCGGTAAATTCTGGCCTTGTTGTCACATGGCAGAGGCCTACTTGAATACCATAGGCTACGAATTGCACAATGACATACACCAATTTGACAACGAGCAATTGATGGTAGAATATCAACTACGAATAGACAATAGGAAGCCTTTTTACATATGTTCAAGGGCGTGTGGACAACATAAAGGAAAAGGTGCTCAGTGGAGAACAGAAACACCCTTATGAAAAAACCATTACTAGTATTCACCGGTTGTAGCCATACCGCAGGCAATGAACAAATAAATCATCTATTCATTCCAGAGTATAAAAATTTTTGCGAAATGAGTAAAAAATTCAACCAACGTGCTTTGGATGAGGAAGTTTTTAAATTCCAGGCACAATATTTGTTACAACAATCTCATAGAAAAAAATATTACAATGAACTAATGGCCAATAACAAAAACAATTTTATCAAACTAGTGCAAAGGTATATTGCTTTCAAAGAAAAACAGGTTGCCTGGCCAAAGATCTTTGAAGATAAATTTGAAATTATAAATCTCGCTGTAAGTGGGGGAAGTTTTAAGTACCAAATAAAACTACTCACAACCTTAAGTGATTCAATTCCCGGGCCTATGACAGTGATTCACCAAGTCCCCCAGCTCATCCGAACCTATGTGAAACTAAATGGCAAAATACATCATTTGAATCCAAATTATTTCCGTAATACAAAAGATGGATTGACGAAAATTTTGGAATCCAAATACAAAGCATTTGTACTGCGAGAAAATTACTTTCAGAAGGCACGTGAGAAACACATTAAGATATTGAAAAAAATAAACCGGCAAGACATAAAAAATTACTTTATCACAGAAGACCTAGATGATTACCAAAATTTTAAAAATGAAACTGTCATAATCAAGGAGTTTCGCAAGTTCAGGAACCGATACCTGAAAAGTCCGATTGGCGGCCATGTGATAGATAAAAATTTTGCTAAGGACATGAGAGCCACTATAATGCCCTATATCACAAACAACTTACCATGCTAATGAACTACATTAAGTAGTTCGCTATGGCAAGGATAGGAAGAAAAACAACATTAGAATGGATCAAGCAGGACTACAGGTCAAACCCTGTTAGATTCTCTTGTGAAATCGCAGGCATGGCATCAAATGTGATAGCCGCGTTAATTCTGATGTGGTATTCTCCAAACCCGCCTATGTTCTGGGCCTACATATTCTTCCTGATAGCAACCGCACTTCTGATATTTGGTGCCTTCAGCAGACGGAGTTTTGGATTCACACTGATGTATATCATCTATCTTGGCATAGATGGCATAGGTTTCATAAAAACACTGCTTTAAAAGTCAACAAAATCAACCATTCTAGCAAGATCAACTCTGGTTGACTGTTTTGGAAATTATGCTATAATTGTTGTATGATTAGACTAATAATAATTTGTGCAGTTTTCTACGTAGGCTATCAAATTGGCACACAGGGTTATGATCAGTTTATGGCGTCATTGAATGTTGACAGCATACTG
>Ga0075476_10001342_pt1 | contig 11558 bp, 17 predicted proteins | sample DEB08_DNA_5_FD_76339 | JGI IMG/M metagenome (GOLD analysis project Ga0075476, IMG submission 76339) | Aqueous microbial communities from the Delaware River and Bay under freshwater to marine salinity gradient to study organic matter... | ecosystem: Environmental > Aquatic > Marine > Coastal ...
CATTTTTCCCAAATATTTCTGCAAGGGTTTTTTCAGTAGTGGTTTTGGGCGCTGTCAAAGCAGCAACGCGCCTTTCCAGTTCTTCCTTTTCAGCTTGCAATTTCTCCATGTGCTCTTTACATGCAGCAAGTCCCTCGTTCCCTCCCTGAGTATGGGCATGGCTATACGTTTCATCGAAGAATTTCCGAAATCCACGAACTGTCAACGTGATCAACGTATCAGATTCCCCTTCGAAGGAAGGGTTACGCTGCACATATATTGCCCAAAGTTTTTTGATCTTCATGCCTTAAAATTAAAGGCAAAAAGAGAATTGTCAAGAAGTTTTTTCTTGTTTTTCGTGCTCTGCAATAAGATCAAGTGCCTCTTGCACGTAATCGCACTCAACCGCAGGCTTACCATCAATTCTAAAAATGTCGCCAGCATCATCAATATAGTATAACTTATCGAAGTGCTCAAATTTTGATGGGCGTTTCACCGCATCAATTTGGCGGCGAATATCTTCGCCAGACATTGGCGAATAAAAGTATTTACGAACGTTGGGGCGAGCATCACCATTAGGCCAAACTTCCCCCGCATGACAGAAGTAACTATCTTTCACTTGATTGTTATGCCATATTTCAACATATACAAAATCGTCCCATTCCCATAGGCGCTTCTCTATATTTACAACTCGTTTTTCTGCTAATCTATATTTACTATTCATGTTTAATCAAAGCGTCGTGAATACACATACGATTGACCTTATCTAGAACACGTCCTTCTTCGTCAGTTGCCGCTTGTTTCAAAATAGTTTTTTCTGAGATTTCTAGAACATGCCCCATACAAATAAGTTTACGCGAAATGCCTAAATCTTTTCGTTTGAGTAGGGTCCACAATATGTCTAATTCAATATCGTTAATATATTCAATTTCTTCAAGTAATCTTTCGTTCATAATCAGCATCAAAGTAAAATAGACTACAGAGGCTTATTTTCCTTTTTATAATAATATAACTTCTCAGTTTGAAATGCTCTGTAGTCACTAAATATTACACAAATTTACTTATATTTCCAATCATTGGTTTTTGTCTTTTCATCTCCTAATGGTATTTCACCTTTTTCAAAACCTTTTCTCATCTGTCGGTGTAACCAAACATTTTTCTCGTATTGCCCTTGTGGACCGTCATAACCGAGATGATCAGCCATTATTTCTCGTTCACTTCGATGATTGGGTAAAAAGGTTAGTTTAAGGAGATCTACAATTGAAGTACGCCAATCCATATATAACCAACGTGGCATCTTGCGCTGTCTTTCGGCTAAAATCGGCGCATAATCAACAGATGTTGGTGCTGCCTTAGGTTTCGAAACTTTAGGTTTCGAAGCTTTAGGTTCTGCCTCAACAACAGGATCTAGTTCAGGAAAGGGGTCGTCAATAACAGGAATCTCTACCCCCGCAAGTACATCACCCTTTTCAGGATATTTCACAGGGTTTGGTGTTACAGGGTTTGACGTAACGGGATCTGGTGCAGGATTAACAGGTGCCGACACCGAAGGTTTTAGTCTCGGTGATTTGTCACCCGTGAATGATTCACGGAAGGTTCCAAATAGGAGTAATGTCAGGGCTAAGGCAAATCCTACGCATCCCCACAACCAATTGCTGTTATTCTTCATGATGTTTTATTAGTTCTCTGTTCTTAAATTCTTTTTTCAATTCTAAATACGAAATAGGCGTATAGTTAACACATGGTGCTCCTACATTCTTACACTTATATTTGGGCTGAAACTTTCTATCATACCACGAGTTGCCGTGAGTATGTCCGTAAAGATGCCATGATCCATGGTGTGCTTTGTTCCATTCGGCAACGGGATAGTGGCACAGAATAATGTCTTGCCATTTACGTGGATGATCCTCATCACGGATCTTAATTTCCCTGTAACCAACAAGTGTAATATCTTCGTTACGGCAAAACTTCTGTAAAGCCTTATCATGATTACCATGAACGAAATGTTTATATCCATTAAGTCTACCCCAATATTTGGCACATAATCTATCATCACCAAAAATAAAATCTCCTAAAAAGAATACATTATCTTTCGCACCGACTGTATTATTCCAGTTTTGGATGATAGCTTCATCATGCTCCTGAATGTTTTTAAATGGACGATCATCATACTTAATCACATTAGCATGATTAAAATGAGTGTCCGAAAAAAAATAACTGTTCTGTTCAAATTTCATGTCCAATTATATGGACTTAATGTGCTTCGGTAAACCTAATTTGGCGTAATAATCACCCTTTTTGTAATCTGGCACATATGCAACGAAAGTTCCAAAGTCTTTTCCTGTGGCTCTGCCGATATTGAGAAAACCATGCGCTTCCATAATATCAACCGCTTCATCTGTGAATTTTTGCTCTGATTTGGTATTAGATGGATTAAAAATTACCTTAAGCCCCAATCTTTGAGCGTCGTCGCCATCCTTCTTATAGCCTCCACCGAATATATTCCAGCCTTCCTTTTTAAATTTTTCTTCACCGAGGAAATCATAGACCTCTTGTAATGCAGTCTCTAAACGATCTTTTACCTTGTGATGGCAGACATAATCTGATCGATCATCCCCGACTCTACTAGTCAACGCCACACCTGACGGTATTTTTACTTCGATAGGAAGAGAAAACCATGCTAAGTGGTCGCCTTCTCCATAAAATTCAACAGCATCGTCTAGTTTAGGAAGTTTGATAGTTGTTGATATTAAATATTGCGGCTGTTCCTCTGACTCTTCGACAATCTTAACAGCGTGCGGATTTGGTTTCTCTGCTGTCCATGATATACCTTGAGCACGAAAGCTCTTACTCATATCCCAATTATCTTCGCGAATCAAACTCTTGAAAAGGTTGGTGCGATAAATAGTTTTACGTAAAATTGGTCGTCTGTGAGTTCTCAACCAATCATGGCGCGTATTCACATACTGTTTAATCCACTCTTTTTCATCCTTCGGTGTAGCTTTAAACTTCTTTCTTAAAAAGGAAAGAATACCACCTGAATGAATGTAGCTATCATAAACAACCAACATCGATAATGGATGATCAAAATTGTGTTCTTCGAACCAAAGTTTGGCTGGTTTCCAGTAACGCCTTTCGAAGAATTCGTCTTGCACTTGATGCATGACAGGATCTTTTCCCGCCTTACGCAGAAGATCCTTAAATGTTGAATTTCTTTCTAAAGATGGGCGCTTGCCAATCTTTTCTACATATTCCTCTAAATCTTTTGAGTATTTGCCGTCTGCATCAACATAGTTTTGGATCAATTCTTTTAAGTTGCCATATTCTGTTGTCTGAGAGCGACCATAAGTAATTTGGCGCATATCATTCGGACCATCTTTGAAGATCGAAATGGCTGCATAATTACCTTTCTTGCTGCCTGTTTCAAAGACATTCAAGATTTCCATTATTTTCTGTTTTTTTATCTCTTCCATGCACAAATTAAAGATTGGAGCGTTACTATTGATATCGGTTATATTAGCATTTACACTTACTGGTATCACTGATATTGTTGTTGCCCACACAAAAATGAAAGCTGATAGGATAACTCCTAATTTTCCCCACAGTCTGTATATTTTGTTCATCGACTAATTTCATTATAGCGCCAAACTTGACGCTCTGACGATTATCGTCATGTTCCCCCTCGTCATGAGGGAGTACGCGGTTTTGAAGTAGTTCGTCGTGGTGGCGGCGATTTTTTCTTCGGCGCTTTCTTCACCACTGGTCTAGCAACAGGCTTTTCAGCCACAGGTTCAATTGTTGGTATATCTTCGATTTCGACTTTTGGTTCCTTTTTCGGTTCATCCTCAGGGAAGCTGTTAATCCCCGCCTTTAAGTAGGACATGATTGCAGGATGACCATTAATTGTAAATTCTTCATAGTTCAACTGTTTCAATACAGCCAGAAATGCTGTGATAAATTCTTCATACGAAACCATTGGGACTTCAATATCCACAAAAGCTACCCCTGTTGTTACGTCATCAAATCTTAAAGCATACTTCACGTCCCATTTCTTCTCCAAAAGGGCTTTATGAAAGGCACGCCCTTCAACTGCTGTATTTGAATAAATAACGCAAAAACCTTCATGTGAGAAGTCTATGGAAATAGATAAACCCTTATCTGCTTCTGAAAATTCATTCACGATAAAAATCTTCTTATCAATGAATGTTAATTCTTCGGCGCTCTGTGGCTGTTCAATAACCTGCTCCACTGGAGGTTTACTGACAACTTTTGGAGGTTTGGGTTTTACCGCATACCATACTGAAAGGGCAAACGCCATTCCAATGAAACCTGACACAAACTTTTTCATTTCTATGAATTACACTTAACAGACCAATCCGAAGTATAGAAATACTTCTGATTATCAAGCTGTTTTTGGATATTGAAGGGTAATAGAGGGAGGCATGGATAAAAATCGTAAGCTCAACAAACCATTTAGAACTCCTAAAGGCCCAAAGTAATGTTAATTAATCCACATAGATTTTCGTCGGCGGATTTTTATACAGAAAATCTTGAGTTGTGGTTCGACGCTAGTGACGCATCGACATTGTTTGATTCTACGGTTGGCGGTTCTACTCCAGCAGATGGTGCCGATGTCAAGAGGTGGGAGGACAAGAGCGGCAACGCCAACCACGCGACTCAAGATACCGCCAATAATTGTCCTCACAGGAGTGTGTCAGAAGAAAATAGCCTTGATTGTATAGAGTTTGATGGGGCCAATGATTGGTTCGACTTAGAAAGCGCCGTTGATTTGCCTGATAACTATACCTTTTTCTTTGTATTTCGTCGGTCTTCAGGGTCGGTTCATTCAATTCCTTTGGGTGGAATAACGACGTCTTCCAGAAGTTACCCTTTTCTCTGGCATTCCAACACCGTTATTTACGCAATAATACCAGCGAATGGCTCTTATATCCAAACCGGCACAAATAACTCGACTGGTTTTTTTTTAGGAGGAGTGCGATATGATGGTTCAGTCGAGGACATTACCGATTTGGATTTAAATGGTGTCTCCCAAACTTTCACTTATGGAGGTACCGGCTCGCCATCGGCTATGACAAAGGTGGGCGCTAGAGGTAGTAACTATCACTCTGGAAATATATGCGAAATTCTACTTTATAACTCTTACTTGAGCGGAACAAATTACGCCAGCGTTGAAACCTACCTAGCCAATAAATGGGGTATAACAATTTAAATGGAACTGACGGGCGAATTGATGAGGCGATCTCGGAGTTAATGGAATTGGCCCATGAATGCTCCAATTCAGATTGGGATGGATGCAATTCACTTACCATTTCGAAAATTGCGCTTAGACGTGCCGCTCAGTTTGTTCGTGCTCTCCCAGAAGACTTTCCCATGCCCGAATTTGCCCCAGAACCGGATGGTGCGATTTCATTAGATTGGATTCAGTCAAAAATGGTCAAGCCTTCCGCTTTCTTGCCCAATCCGAACTGATGAAGATTAAGGTCAGGTTCGGCACCTTTGGCTGCTGCTCTATGTGGATTAATTAACATTACAAAGTCTCTGCTAAAACAAACAATGTATCTACCTCTTCAGGTGTTTTGTTAATATTGGGGTGTTGGCGTAATGCTTCTAATGTGTCGTTATTACGCTCAAAAAATGTAGCGTCATACCAATCTACCTGCACCGATGTTGGTTGCGCGTCTACAATTGATTTAACCGTATCGTAAATTCCGTCTTGTATCATCGCAAGTTTGAGTTGTCGCGGCGTTACTTGAGAAGGGACAACAATGGGTTTGTCTTCCTCCACCCACGTTTCGGTGTAGGTTTCCGCTTGCAAGTCCACTGCCCAATTTCCGCGCTTCACCTGCTTGTCATCGGCTGAGGGATCAGGTTTAGCAGTATTCGCCACGGTCAGGAAAACAAGGTCGGGATCTCCCCCAACAATCTGTTCCCCGTCTGCCCGTGGGTAATTTATTCTCTCGCGAACAACCTCTGAAGTTGCCGTATTGTATATTGTATATTTTTTAGATGTATCTAATGGGTAGTTCATTTGTTTTTATTACACGTAAAATTAATTGAGGTGGATAACTTCGGAAGTTGCCGTGTTTACTGGATAATTCATTTGTTAAATTAGTCTAAAGGGCCGTCAGTTGAGTATGTGGAGCCACTGTTTGTTCCGTGGCGTGCATTACCGGAATAATCATCCACGTCATCATTGTCTGTGAAATACCATGCCTCCAGACTGTCCGATACATGAGTCCCAGCGTATAAATCGGAAACCTCGCTGGCGGATAACTCTTTGCTGTAAATTCGGGCGTCCGCCAGTTGGCAATCCTGTTTTTCGATCGAGGTTGAACCGGGGTCGTGGACCCACCATTGATTAGTCAAAGTCGGAAGGGCACCACTCACTGAAGCGGGTGTGCCTATCGAACTATCATTAAAATATAAAGTCATTGTTGACCCATCGCAGGTTGCGGCGATGTGGTTCCAAGTATCCACGGACGGAGATGGATTATTACTAACGCTTTTCGTCGTCGAATTCATGTGGGTGTAAAACTGGACATTTGACCCATTAGTACGTATAATTAATCCGGTTTCCTGCCAATTCCCGAAAATACCCCGGATGCCGGAAAAGGAAGGTTGCTTCACCCAGACGGCAATCGAAAATGATGATGTTCCGCCGAGTACATCCGGGATTTCGACGGAATCCGCTCCCGCAAAAGTAAACTCCCGACTCGCGCCACCAAACGCGGGAACGCCAGCACCAAACCTATGTGAATTCGTTACCGTCATGCTTTCGTTCCTATCAGGTAAATCTTGCCACCAGCCCCCGCAACGGTTGAGCCTACCTGATCCACATCAATAGTGATTTCTGCGTCATCTGCTAAAACCGTGTCGGTTAATGTAGGTAAGGTAGCCGCTGTGGTGGAGGTCTTCTCCGTAGCATCTATCTGGACTTTATTAGTCGTCATGATCGTGCTGCCCCCTTCATTAATATCAAATATTAGTGCCGCACCAGTTGGGGCAGTATCCACACTGGCGCGAACTTCTGTAAGGTTCATTCCATAGGGCATTCTGAAAGTAGTCACTCCCGTGCCGGTTGCTAGATCTTCACCTTCATCACTAAGCGATACCGCGATGGCATATAGCGTAGCATCAACCACGATGGCAATCTTGAGTCCCTGTCCCGCGATAGTACTTCCCACCTGATCTATATCTACCGTAATTTCAGCATCGTCTGCAATGGCTGTATCAGAAATAACCGCCGCAGTTGCCGCAGTCTCGCTAGTTTTCTCGGTCGCATCTATGGTCAATTTGGTAGACAGAATGGAAACCCCAGACTCGTTGATGTCCACCTGTATTGCTGCTCCGGTTGGTGCAGTGGTAACACTGGCTCGAACCTCTTTAACGGTACATGCATACGGTGCGCGAAACGTCAGAGCTGCCGTGCCTGTTTCCAGATCAACATCTTCTGCACCAAGAGCAAAATGAAAAGTTTGCTGTGTTGTGACTTGAGAAACTGGTTGAAAAGTTGGTGGCGATCCCGACCCATTACTTGTTAATACTTCAGTTGCGTTGCCTACCGTTACCGTTGTAGGTGCCCCAGCAGCATCCCATGTAATCAGTTCACCGTCAGTCCCGTTAGAAAGATCTTCTACATCAATATTTGATATAGAGTTGCCAGTTCCATTAGCATCAAAGGTTTTATTAGTTAACGTATCTGTTGAAAAATCAGTAAGAAAATTGCCGGAATCAGTCTTCTGTAATGAATATTCCTCGATATGACCAGAATATGTTTCGTTCCAACCGATTTCCTCCAAATTACCAGAGTCAGCTAAGGTGAGGAAATTGCCAGAATCAGATTTATGTAGACTATATTCATCCAAATGTCCGCTTGCCGTAGCAACATACGCATCGGAGTATTCTTCGAGATGGCCAGAAGACTGTATATTAAGAAGTTCCCCACTGTGCCATTTTGATAGAAAATTTCCTGAGTCAGAGGTTAATAATGTATTCTCTAAAACATGACCAGATAACGTTTCGTTCCAGCCTATCTCCTCTAAGTTGCCAGAGTCAGCTAGCGTAAGGAAATTGCCGCTATCGCTTTTGTGGAGTCCATACTCGTCGAGATGTCCACTCGCCGTAGCAACATAAGCATCAGAATATTCTTCAAGATGTCCTGACGGAATTTCTCCCCAGCTTGCCCCACCGATTTGTTCGACAATATGACCCGAATTAACCTTATCCAATAAATTTCCTGAGTCAGATTTTTGCAATGAGTATTCTTCAATATGCCCAGAGTACGTTTCATTCCAACCATTCACACCTCCTATATTACCCGAATCGGAAATTTTTAAAAACGGTAAATTCGTAATTAAGGCTCTGAACTCCGCTGTTCCCTCCGCATTATGACCTACAACATAATCCCCAGTATCAGGAGAAATGTCTTCAGAAAATTGAGTGAAATTTTGATCTGCCATAGCTATTCATTAATTACAGTGTTACCTCTACTACTGCGATAGCTGCTGTTGCTTCGTGATGCAGAACTGCGTGATGAGCGACTGTTGCTATAACGACTGTTGCTATAACGGCTATTGCTGCTACTACGCTTCAACCAATTACGCTTCCACCAATTACTACGGTAATTTTTCTTGCGAAATATTTTGCCGCTTTTCGCCCTCTTGAAGATTTTTGGTCGTGCCTCTACATCAGTTGCAGTGAAATACACCACTGGCAATGCCATAACTGCACATAATAAGATTGTTAAAACTTTTTTCATACCTTTGATTACACTTTTAATGATTAAAGATGAACAACATCAAAATAAATCCCAAAACAGCCGAAAAACATATTAATGTTTTTAAAGAAAGATTCGCCGCTTTTAAATGACAAAATGCCGCAATAATTCCCAATGTTTGTCTAAATGGAATGTTATTATAAACTCCGTTGTTAAACCACATCTCGGCATCAGGAGAATCAATAGCATGTAGTGTCCATGCAATGCCCCAATAAATATTGTCGCCGCATTGTCCGATAAAACTAATAACCACCCCTAAAATTAACCATGCAACCGAATCTTTTTCTATTGCATATACAGTAGAAATAGCTGTTCGCCACCAATGATAAATTACAGCTAACGCTAGTATAATTGTTGCAGGGGTAAGCCCCATAGATATTGCTTCCGCTACGTTATTCATTTAGTTTGTCTATTGTTTTACGAGTTGTTTGTCGAATTGCCTCTTCTCTTAAAGCTTTAATTCGAATTTCTTCTCTTGAAAGTTTGGGGTTAAATACCCATTTATACGTACCGACAAACATTAATAGCGATATAACAAATGGTATATAAGTATCGTCCATAATTTTAAATATTAAATAGTATTCCTCCATAATACCTGAAATTCTTCTACACGCAATTACACAAAAGGCACTAAAAAACCAAATATCAGACGGGAAACGTTTATTTAAGAACATTGATTTAGCAAATAAAACGCATACCCCCACCTGCATTGCTACTGATACAAATTCTAAAATATAAGATGTCATATTATGCATGTTCGTGTGGCATTAAACTATCAGCAATCCGTTTAAATCTATTAGCTATTAACTGGCATTTGATTTCTGTTTGTTTATCTATGGGATCATCGCCAATAGTTGCGAACGAACAATAAGTAATCATTCGTGTTCCTTCTTGAGTATCATATGATGCAATATGAAACCACGCAGAATGTTTAATATCTTCAGCGACATAAATACTTTTAGTTAATGACTCTGGAATTTGATCTACAGTAAATTTTAATTTATTAGAATTTACAATCGTTCCCAACCTTTCAATATAATCCTGATCTAACTCGACAAATTTATAATCCACAAAATATTTAGGATCAGATCTCATTTGAAAAATAGCATTAGTCCACTTAGGTTTTTCTTGACCATTGAAAGCGCGTAACACCAAAAATCTATCAATACAAGTTTCTTCAAGCAGAGATTTTAAGTCGTTTTCAATAGATTGCCATTCTCTAAAAAAATCATCAAATGATAAAGCAAAGCGATGAAGCTCTACTTCATTTTCCACATGATTAAGTCGCACTTGTTCGTTTCGTTTCGCCAAATAGCCAAAATAAGCGGTAGCAAGAATACCGACCAAACCAAAAAAAGCAATAATAATTTCTCCCCATGGTAATCCATTATCTGTGGCTACTTCTGCAATCATCTATACTATCAAATTTCCTTTTCGTCTTTCTCGTTCATCAATTAAAATATAAGGAACAACATACTGTTTCCCATACGACTTGTAATCAAGATACATTTTCGGATTATCGAAATCTGCCATTGCATCATAAATGTAGCTTCTGAGTTTGCTAAACTCAGATGGTGTATTTGTTTGACACCCTAAGCTACTTGTCGAAGACGTTCCGCCGCTATGCCAATTAATGGCGTGATAGCCTGTATGCGGATATGGCGGCGAACCATCTCTAATTACGCGAAACGGAACAGCTTGACGAAATGATGGTCTTCCCTTATGCGGTCCTTTACCAAAAAACCAAACTCCCTCGTCAAGACACGCCATTCCTTTTCCACTACCTTTTCCACTACCTTTACGATATCCATTTGGATCAGTATTTCCTTTGAAGCTTACCATGCCTCGTGGAGTAACTATAAAGTGAGCATCATCATATATGCGACGATCATTTACACCATCTTTACCCATATCAAGACTATAGCCGCGAATTGCTACTACAACTACATGTTCATCTGGATCGAATGCTGTCGGCGACGGATTATTTTTATTAGCATCTGCTACTAGTTGATGAGCATTAGCCATAACAATAGCGCGAATATCGTCCTCAGATGGTCGTTTACTCTGTGGCGTGATTGATTTACGCCCCAACGTTTTCCATGTTTTTGGCCCAATGATTCCGTCACCCTTTATTCTTTTACGTTTTTGCCATATTTTGATGACTGAATCTAACTTTCGATCAAACAACCCGTGATGCTTTAAACCAAAAAATTTCTGGACTTCGGACACATCTGAACCTTTAACGCCCTTTTTTAATGTCCTCATGTATTTTTTTACACTTGACAATATGAAATTTGGCGCTATTTTTATCTATGAATATAATGTTATTAGATGAAGATCCTCAATTATGTGCACAATTAGCATGTGATAAACACGCAGTTAAAATGGTTACTGAATCTTCTCAACTTATTGCTACATGTTTTTCGTTAAATAAACTCAAAGAAGCACCAAAAACTCAATCGGGGAATTATCGAAAACATTTCAACCCAAAACACCCCTCATCAATTTGGGCACGTAAATCAACAGGAAATCTTGATTGGTTGCTTATATTTGCCCTTTATCAATTAGATGAATATAAATTCCGTTACAATCGTGATCATTTCTGTAATGAATTTATTTATTGGGCAATTAATAATGTTGATGAAGCACAAGTTGTTTGTGGAGAACTAACCGAATTTTCTGTTGCTATATCACAAGATTCTTTATGTAGACAAAAAATAACCAATTTTGATGATTTGTGTGTTGTGCAAAAATATCAAGAATACTATAATTGGGACAAAGC
>Ga0075476_10001349_pt1 | contig 11542 bp, 10 predicted proteins | sample DEB08_DNA_5_FD_76339 | JGI IMG/M metagenome (GOLD analysis project Ga0075476, IMG submission 76339) | Aqueous microbial communities from the Delaware River and Bay under freshwater to marine salinity gradient to study organic matter... | ecosystem: Environmental > Aquatic > Marine > Coastal ...
GGCCAGCATCGCCGACTGCGGCCAGGTCAGCTCTGACGGCTTCACTCCGAAGTAGACCTCGGCCCCGACATGGATCCCGTGCGCCCCCGAACCGAAATACACCGTGTTGAGATAGGCCTCAAGGATTTCCTCTTTGGTCATGGAGCGTTCCAACCGAATCGCCATCGCCGCTTCGGGCAGTTTGCGATCGAGGTTCCGATCCGAGCCAGTCACCAGCAACTTGATCAACTGCTGAGTGATCGTCGATCCACCCTGCGTGATCGAACCCGCTTTGACGTTGCTGACCAGAGCACGGCTGATTCCTTTCAGATCGATCCCGGCGTGTTCCCAGAACCCCTCGTCTTCCGCGGCCAGTACCGAATCGATGAGCATCGGGCTGATCTCGTCGAGCTTGACGAGTTCACGGTTCTCCACGTCGTAGAGCACATCGAACTCGTTGCCGTGCATGTCGTACGCCACGGTTCGTAGCGCCAATTCGCCAATGTTGATTTCCTCAGTTGTGGAGTGATGGGCGCTAAGGATCCCGACCAATTTGGGACCGAGCGCCACCGCAGTGAACGCCAGCGCCAACCCGGCACCCAACAGCACAGCCACCAGCCGCACCAGCCCGAGCGTGAACCCAACGAAAAATCGGAATAGTGATCTCAACACCGCCGCTACCTTCCACACCGCCGAGTGCACCGCCGGGCAACTCCGCGTGTCACCATGATGACATGGTGCGGATCGGAATAATCGGAGCCGGGAACGGCGCAACCCTTCACGCCGATGCCGTGCTACGCCTGCGCGAGGTCACCCTTTCCGGTCTCGGTGTCCGCCCCGGTGGGCGCCACGAACTCGCCACCCACGCCGGCGTTGCGACCACGACCGTGCCCGACCTCTGCCACATCAGCGATGCGCTCATTGTCGCGGTCCCCCCACCGGAAGTTGCTGGGGTGCTTGAGCAGGTACGTTCCGCCGTTGCTGATGGCGCACCGCTGCGGGCGCTGTTGATCGAACCACCGTTTGGTTCGATCCCCAATCTGAAGATACCCGTCATGGCCGGGGCAAACCTGCTCCACGCGCCGGTGGTGCGAACCGGGTTGGCGGACATCGCCGCCATGGGTTCGCCTCATCATCTGCAGCTCATCGCCCGAGGGCCTCGCCCGGCCTGGTTGGCGTCTTTTCCTTCCGATAACCGAAGCCCCCTGAGCGATCCGGGGGTCCGGTTGGCTTCGGTGCTGCTCGCCGCGGCCGCTGAACCGGCCCTCGACGCGACCATCAACGTTGACGGAAATGGCCTGCGCTGCACGTTCACGTTGACGTCGGGCCGCCAAGCCGACCTGGTCGTGGGCTGGTCCGACGGTTCAGCCATCATCACCTTGGAGGCAGCCAGCCCAAGTCGGGTCGTACGGCTCACCCTTGATCCGTTGCCCTCACTCGAACGCGACGGGATCGCTGCTTCTCCCCCCGAGATACATCCGTTGGAAGCGTTGGGTTTCGTTGATCAAACCCGAAGGCTGGTTCGGGTCTGCCAAGGTGGTGAACCCTGGCCCGAAGCCACCTCCGCTCAGGCCATTGAGGCGCTCATGATGGCCGCGATCTGACGGTCACGACCATTTGACCGCAGCTCGGCTCAGAGCCGTGTGTGATCCCAACTGATCGTCTTTTCTGGTTCCACGATCACCGCGGACCGTTTGCTGGCCATGTGCGCTGCGGCCTGATCGAGCAACTCTCGGGGGATCTCCGGTTGGTTGCGGGTGAGTACCGCCAACGCCAATGGATGCACCTCATCGGGATCATCGATGAGACGGGCCCGACCTTTGATCATGACCCCGCGTAGTTCTTCATAGACAAGACCATCTTCGGCCAGAACCGTGATGCGGTCGTCGCGTTGCAGGTTCTTGATCTTCTGGCTTTTTCGGTACGTTTCAAAAACGATCTTGCCGTCGACGAGGGCGAACCACAGGGTCGAAAGGTGAACTGAACCGTCCCGATCCAAAGTCCCAACCTGGAGGCTTTTTTGCTCCTCGAGGAACGTCATCACCTCCTCGGGCGACAGTCGGATCTGACCTCGACGACTCTTAGACATCAACCCTCCTTGGTTGCCATCGTGGCGATGAGCAGGCGTCCGACAGATTAGAGGTGACCGGCGGTAGCAGCGAACTCACCACGCGATTGTCGATCCACTAAGCGTCCGCGAGACTGGTAATCCATGCCTATCGACCTGGTCGCCCCGACCGACTGCACCGTAATTGACTTGATTGCGGAGGGAACGCCGGTACCTCGCGGGACCACCGTGGCGATCGTCGAGATGATGAAGATCGAACATCTGGTGACCGCCCCCGACGACGGGGTCGTGACCCGGTTTGACGTGACCGTCGGCCAAGTCCTCAAAGCCGGAGCCGTGCTCGGAGTGTTCGAACCTGGCCCGATCGGACGCGACTCGCGACCGTCGCCCGAAGCCAGCGACGGAACGGAGCGAGCCGATCTGGCCGAGGTACGTCAGCGTCAAGCAGGGCTAGCTGACGCAGCCCGACCCGAAGCCATCGCCAAAATCCACGATCGGGGTCGCCGAAGCGCCCGCGAAAACCTCGATGATCTCGTTGACGCCGGCAGCTTTCAGGAATATGGCGGGTTGATGTACGCCGGACAAACCGCCCGGCGCAGCGTCGACGAGCTGATCGCCACCACCCCCGGAGACGGCATCATCGGCGGGCTCGCCACCATCAACGCCGACCTGTTCGGGCCGGACGCCAGCCAGGTTGCGGTGATGAGTTACGACTACAGCGTGTTGGCAGGAACACAGGGCTTTCGCGGGCACCAGAAGAAAGACCGTCTGTTGGAGGTCGTCGACCGGTTAGGGATCCCGATCGTGTTGTTTGCCGAAGGTGGCGGCGGCCGACCTGGAGACACGGACGCTCCCGACGTGGCCGGCTTGGAATTGATGTCGTTCGCCTGGATGTCTCGCCTGAGTGGACGAGTCCCGTCGATCGCCATCGTGAGCGGCCGCTGTTTCGCTGGCAACGCCGCGCTGGCCGCCGTCTGCGATGTGATCATCGCCACCCCCGACGCCAACTTGGGGATGGCGGGGCCCGCCATGATCGAAGGGGGCGGGATCGGTGTGTTTTCTCCGGAAGAAATCGGTCCGATCGACGTACAGGTTCCTAACGGTGTGATCGATTTGTTGGCCGACAACGAAGCCGACGCGGTGCAGCTCGCTCAGCGGTACCTGAGCTTTTTTCAGGGCCCGATCGAACGTTGGGCCGCCCATGATCAAGAACCGTTGCGCTCCCTTGTTCCCGCCAACCGAAAACGGGTCTACGACGTGCGCACCGCCGTTTCCACGCTTAGTGACGTTGGGTCGACGCTGGAGCTACGTCCGACGTTCGGTCGTTCGATCACGACCACTCTGGCCCGGATCGAAGGTCGACCGGTGGGCATTCTCGCCAACGACCCCGCCCATCTCGGTGGCGCGATCGACGCCGACAGTGCAGATAAAGCCGCCCGCTTCGTGCAGCTCTGCGATGGTCACGGACTTCCGATCCTGTCTCTCTGCGACACCCCCGGGTTCATGGTGGGCCCCGACGCCGAAGCAACCGCGCAGGTGCGACGGTTCGGTCGGTTGTTTGTGGCCGGTGCGAGCATCGAGGTTCCGTGGGTCACGGTGGTGCTTCGCAAAGCGGTTGGTCTTGGGGCGATGGCCATGTCAGCCGGCTCGTTTCACGCCACCCTGTTGACGTTGGCATGGCCGACCGGTGAGGTCAGCGGGATGGGGATCGAAGGTGCGGTGACCTTGGGGGCTCGGCGCGAACTCGACGCCATCGACGATCCCGACCTGCGCCAGCAGCGCTACGACGAACTCGTTGAGCGCCTGTATCAGCATTCAAAGGCACTCAACGCGGCCGCCCACAATGAGCTGGACGACGTGATCGACCCGGCCGACACCCGACGGCGGATCGCTCAAATCCTGCGAGCCGCTCCCCCGGTTGCTACCGGTCGGCGACCCATGATCGACACTTGGTAGCTGGCGAAACGCGCAACCAACGGTGACGTCAGCGACGTCGACCCCGCCGTTGGCGTTCCGGTCCACCGCCAGTTGAGACGTCGCGGGGGGTGAAGTCAACGTCGGGAACTGCGACGTTGCCGTCAAGAACCGCTCGCATCATGGCGAGATGCGATGGGTCGTTGCCGCAGCATCCGCCCACAATTCGGACACCGCTTTGGTGCACACGGTGGGCGTGGGCGGCCATCACCTCGGGAGAACCCGAATACACCAGTTCAGTTCCTCGCCATTGCGGGATTCCGGCGTTGGCTTTGGAAACCACCGGAATGTCACCGGCTACGGCCACCATTTCGGCTAACGCCGCTTCGGTGTCGGCCAGGTTGTTGCCACAGTTGGCGCCCATCGCTGCTACTCCCAGTTCGGCAAGCCGGGAAGCCGCCGCGGTTCCGGTAACCCCCATCATGGTTCGCCCGGCCGTATCGAAACTCAAAGTGACCACGATCGGAAGGTCCGAGCAGGTGCGGGCTCCGACCACCGCTGCCTCCACTTCTTCCATGGAACTCATCGTTTCGATCCACAGCAGGTCGGCTCCGCCTTCGGTGAGGCCCTGAGCCTGCTCCGCGAACGCTGCTTCAGCATCGGAAGGTTCGAGCGAGCCCAAAGGCACCAGAAGTTCACCGGTCGGCCCGATCGACCCGGCAACCAACACTTTGCGATCCAACTGGTCGACGACGTGGCGGGCGTGTTGGGCTGCCTTGCAGTTGATCTCAACCACCCGATCGTCGAGTTTGTGGAGCTGCAACCGGAACCGGGAACCTCCGAAGGTGTTGGTCAACACAATGTCAGAACCGGCATCCACATAGGACTGGTGCAGTTGATACACCACCTCGGGACGATCCAGATTGAGCCGTTCGGGGGCGTCGCCTGCTTCAAGGCCAGCCGCCATCAGCTGGGTGCCGGTGGCGCCGTCGACGAGCAGAACCCCCCGTTCGGCGATCAGATCCTGAAGCAGGTCAGATCCCATGATCGAAGCCTAGACCTGTTCGACCCGTAGCGTGGGTTGCCCAAAACGGTTGCTGTCGCGCCTACTGACCACGGAGTTCTCGCCGCAGGATCTTGCCTGATGCGCTCTTCGGGATGGCATCGATCTTTTCCATGACCCGGATCTGTTTGTAGTTGACCAGATGCTCAGCGACGAACGCTTGCAGCTCTTCGAGGGTCACCTCCTCGCCGGGGGCGACCACGATGAATGCTTTCGGGAGTTCGCCGGCTTCGTCATCGGGAACACCGATCACGGCAACGTCAAGGATCTTCGGATGAGTGACGATCAAACCTTCAAGTTCGGCCGGAGGAACCTGAAACCCTTTGTATTTGATGAGTTCTTTGATCCGGTCAACGATCGAGAAGAAGCCGTCGTCGTCAACGATCGCCACGTCACCGGTGTGCAACCAGCCGTCACCGTCGATCGTTTCAGCGGTCGCTTCGGGGTTGTTCAGGTAACCCTTCATGACCATCGGCCCACGGACCCACAACTCGCCACGTTCTCCGACCGGCTGGTCCTGTCCGGTGTCCGGATCGACGATCCGGGACTCCACGTTGCTGATCGCCAGCCCGCTGGTCCCAGCACGGTTGATTCCTTCCGGGGTTGCGTGGGTGACCGGGCTGAGTTCGGTCATGCCGTACCCCTGAACCACCTGGCACTTCACCCGAGCCGCGGCTTCTTCCTGCAACTCCGCGGTGAGGGGTGCCGCACCAGAGAAAATCTGCTTCAACGACGACAGGTCGTAGTTGTCGACCACCGGCGACTTGGCCAGCCCCAACACCATGGGTGGAACGGCGTAGAAACGCGTGATGCCGTAGTCCTGCACCAACGTCAAGGCGTGTTCCATGTCGAACCGCTGCATGGTGACCACCCCGGCCCCGTTGGCGATCAGGCCGTTCATCAACACCTGCATCCCGTAGATATGGAAGAACGGCAACGCCGCCAACCCGATCTCGCCAGGGAGGTAGCGGGCAACGTGCTCCATCTGGCAGATGTTTGCCACCAAGTTGTAGTGGGTCAGCATCACGCCCTTGGGGAGCCCTGTGGTTCCCGACGAGTACGGCAGGACCATCACGTCTTCGTGGACCGCGACCGGGACCTGGTCAAGACGTTCACCGAGGTAGTCATCAAGACTGAGCGAAGACTCGGTTCCACCGATAACCACGATCTCGGTGATCCCGGTTCCTTCGGCGGCTGCGGTCGCGGTTTCGAGGAACATTGGAACGGTCACCAAGATGGTGGCGTTGGCATCGAGGAGTTGAAACCGCACCTCTTCGGCCCCGTACGTCGGGTTGATCGTGGTCAACGTGCCACCGCTGGTTGCCACACCGTGAAACACCACGAAGTAGTCAGGAACGTTGGGGGCCATCAACGCAAGGCATGATCCGGGACCGAAACCACGTTCAGCGAGGCCACCCGCGAATCGCCGAGTCCGGTCTTCGAGTTCAGCAAAAGTGTAGGAAATGTCGGCCCCGTCGGTCATCGCGAGCCGGTCGGGGTAGGCCGACGCCGCTCGGAAGACAAAGTCGGTGACCGATAGTTCAGGTATCTCGACCGGCGGAAGACTGCTTTGATGGATGAGGGTCACGTCGGGGCTCCATTCGATTCGCTGGCGCAGATCGTAGCGGCGGGCCGGGGCTGCGGCGGTGGAACCTCATCGGCTGATCCGGGTGTGCTCCTGCGAGAACCGGCCGACCCCCGTAGGATGAGGTCATGGGTCGGTTCTTTTCTCGGGTGGTCCGAAGGGTCAGCGAGACGTGGTCTGAAATTCGGGCCCGTCGCCTCGGGCGGCGTGGGCTCCCCGCTCGACCCAAACACAGCGCGGTTCGTGAAGTGGTGGGCCCGACCGGCTACATGTGGTCACAGGGCTGGGACAGAATGGCTGAAGGCGCTACCGCGTTTGAAAAATCGTTCGACCCACACCTGCCGCCCAGCCTGCACATTTCGCAGCAGGAACGCCACCGTTTTCATCTCGCCATTCCGGTCGCGGAGCGTTGCTTGGAAGATTGGGTTGTGCCGCAGGCCGCCGCGGGTCAACCATCAGCGCAAATCGACCCGGAGGGTAGCGAGCCCGCGTAGGTTGATCCGTCCGTTCCAGACTGGTTCCTCGGCGAGTGCTACCTGCCCGAACCGTCGAACAAACGAACCGATCGCCACTTCAGCTTCGAGCTTCGCAAGCGACGAACCAAGGCAGTAGTGAATACCGGACCCGAAAGCCACGTGTTGACCGGCGATGTCTCGATGCAGGTTCAGTGTCTCAGCGTCGGGCCCCCAGAACTCTGGATCGTGGTTGGCTGACGCCAACGACGCCAACACGAACGCCCCTTTCGGAATGTGTTTGTCGCGCAGCACAAAATCGGAGGTGGCGATCCGGCGACTGTTCTGGACGGGGGAAACCCAACGAAGCAGTTCGTCTATCGCCGTGGGGGGCATGGCGTCGGCGTCGCGAACCAGCGCTAACTGGTCGGGGTGACGGAGCAGTTCGTAGATACCTGTTCCGATCAGGTTGACGGTCGTTTCGTGGCCGGCGATAAACAGCAACCCGACTTGGTCGCGTAGTTCTTTGGCGGTCATCCGATCGCCACCATCTTCGGCTTCGATCATGGCGGTGAGCAGGTCGTCACCCGGATTGTCGGCTTTCCATTCGATGATCTCCGCGATCAGACCGCTCATCAAAACGTCGGCTTCGGCCGCCGCCTGCAGGTCCTCTTCGGTGACGATCGGATCGATCGTCTTGACGATCGCACCTGACCATTCTTTGATCTGTTCTTTGTCGCTGGCGGGCATGCCCAGCATTTCGGAGATGACGTCGAACGGCAGCGGGAACGCCAGGCGGTCAACGACATCGGAGATTCCCTCGTCGGCCATCTGGTCAAGCATCGCATCAACCATCCGTTGGATACCGGGCCGCAGAGCCTGCACGGTGCGGGGCGTGAACGCTTTGCTCACCAACCGCCGCAGCCGGGTGTGGTCGGGAGGGTCCAGGTTCAGAATCGAAGTGTTCTGGTCCTCCGGGTCGATCGCGTTGAGCATCTCGGCCCGGGCCAGCACCGACTGATCGGCATTCCCGATCTCCACGCTGAGTTCAGGGTTCCGAAGCAGCGCAAACACATCGTCGTAGCGAAACAGTCCCCACTGGCCGGTGATGAGGTGGTGAACCGGATCGGCGGCGCGTAGTTCAGCGAGGTGAGGCCACGGGTTTTCGAGGTACCCCTCGGCGAGCGGGTTGAAAAAGATTGGGTCGGAAGCGGTGTCCATCCCGAGACTCTAGGCCCCTCGCCGAGCCGCCTGAAGCTATCGTCAGGTCAATGGACGGCGAAACCGATCAGGAGTTTTACGACGACGGGGTTGCCCCGTGGGATGGACGTCGGGTCCCGATGACGCTTTTGGGTGGTTACCTCGGAAGCGGCAAGACCACGGTGCTCAACGAACTTCTGCTTCGGACTGATCGTCCGATCGCCGTTCTGGTCAACGATGCAGGGCAGGTCAACGTCGATGCCCAGCTGGTTCGCCAACGTAGCGCCGACACGATTGAGCTCACCGACGGATGTGTGTGCTGTTCGATGGCGGAAGGTTTGGCGCGGGCCTTGGATTCGCTTCGAGCCCGAGTCGACCCACCCGATCATGTGGTGATCGAGATGAGCGGTTTGGCTGACCCCACGCAGGTGATGCCGTGGGCTTCGAGCGACGGGTTTCGCCTCGACAGCGTGATCGTGCTCGTCGACAGCACCAACGTGGTCGAACGGGTCAACGATGACCGGATCCGTCCGCTGCTCCTCCGACAACTCGAATCAGCCGATCTGGTGGTCGCATCAAAGAGCGCGCTGGTTGATCACCAGCGTCGCCTACAAGTTGCAACCGCGGTCGAAGCGCTCGTGCCGGGGGTTCCGTTGGTCGACGACGCCGACGGCGAAGTCGGCCCGACCCTGCTCAACGTGGCAACCCGCCGGGACGGTGACGCCACCGCCATCCCACAACCACAGTTGCTCGACGTCCATCGAGTTGAACTGGTCCCGCTCCCTCGTCCCCTGTCCGGTGCCGCGATCCAAGACCTTCTGGAGCGACTACCTCCTGACACGGTTCGCGCCAAAGGAATCGCCGAAGCCCCTGACGGCACCCGGTTGTTGCTGCAACAAGTTGGACGGCGCCGCCGGATCGTTCCGTTACCCGCGGCCGAAGATCAGGAACCGACGGATCTGGTTGTCATCCGGCTCCCGGAGCGAACCGCGCCGTGACCGGTGTGACCACACCGACCCCAATCAGGTTCCGGCTAGGGCTGCGATCACTTCGTTGAACTGCTCCAACCCTTGTCCACCGTTTTGCTGAACGACGACGTAGTTGAAGCCCCAACGTTCGCGGCGTTCCTGCAACGTCTCAACGATCTGCCCAACGGAACCAACGATGAGCGCTGGCGATTGCGCCACGACCTCTTTAGGTGCCGAGAAAATGTCGGAGAAGAACGAAAGCGCCCCATCGCGGTCATCGGTGATGCTGGCGTTCATTGCGAGTGAACTGATCTCAAGGTCGTCGGCGCGAGCACCGGCAACCTCTCGAACCCGGGCCAGTTTGGCGTCGTACGCGTCAGGCATCGAGTCATCGATGGCATCTGTGCCTACTTCTCCGGCCCGCAGGTTGGCGGTGATCCCGATGATGTCGGCATGTTCCGCGGCAACGCCAAGCATGCGAGGCCCACCACCGCCGATGATGACCGGAGGTCCACCCGGCGTGTAGGGCATCGGATGACCGTCGTATCCGGCGATGGAGTAATGCTCCCCGTCGAAATCAAACGACCCCTCAGCCCAACAGCGTTTGATGATCTGGAGGCTTTCCAGCATCCGTTCGATACGAACCCCAGGCCGGTCATAGGTCATGCCAGCCTGGTCATAGTCGGTACGCATCCATCCGGCCCCGATCCCAAACTCCACCCGCCCTTGAGCGATGTGGTCCAAGGTGGCGATCTCCTTGGCGAGCACGACCGGATGCCGATAGTCGTTGCCGAACACCAGCGCACCAACCTTGAGTTCGGTGGTGACCATCGCTGCCGCGGTGAGGGCCGTCAACGGCCCCCATTGGTCGTGGAAATGATCTGGGATCAGCAGCGACGAATACCCTTGCTGCTCCGCGAAGCGTGCCGTGTCGGCCCATGACATCTCGTCGATGGGTCCGCGAACCTGAAGGCCAAAACGAAACGGTTGAGTCATAACGGCCACCCTAGGGGTTGTTCAGGCTCCCGGCCATGTGTCGGCAACCCGGTATCCGGTCGGCCACGGATCGGTCGGGTCGACGAGGTGGTGGTTCACCCCAGTGATCCAGGCGCGACCGGTGATTTCGGGGATCACCGCGGGTTGATCACCGACCGTGGTGGTCCGAACAATGCGGCCCACGAACTCCGAACCAATGACCGAACGCATCGTGAGCGTCTCGTTGGGTCCGATCAGCCCTCGGGCGTTAAGCACCGCAAGCCGGGCTGAGACACCCGTTCCGGTTGGTGAGCGATCAAGCTTGCCAGGGTCGATCACTGACGTACTGGTGATGGCCACTCCGGTCTCGACGGTTCGGACCGGTTCGGCGATTTGGCAGAACGAAATGTGCGACCAGTCAGGGTTGGTTGGATGTCGAAACCCCAACTGTTGGTTCGCGGCTGCTGTGATGCGGGCCCCAAGTTCGGCCAGCTGCTTCGCCTGTGACGGTTCGACCGAAACGCCAAGGTCGTCGGCGTCGACCAGCACGAAACTGTCTCCACCAAAGGCGGTAGAAACCCGCAGCCGCCCCACCCCGTCAACGTCGAGTTCGGCATCGAGTTGGTCAACGAAGGACGGCAGGTTCTCCACGGTGATGTGTTCGGCTTTGCCGTTTCGGCAGGCCGCGGTGACCCGCACCAACCCCCCGGGGGCTTCGAGCACGAATTCGGTCACCGGTTCCACCATCGGAACTCGTCCCGTCTCAAGGAGCACGGTGGCCACACACATCGAGTTGCTGCCCGACATGGGTGGCGTGTGACAGGGCTCCATGATGATGAACCCCCAGTCCGCGGTCGGTTCGACGGCGGGAACTAGCAGGTTGACGTGACGGAACACTCCGCCTCGCGGTTCGTTGAGCACCAGGTTGCGGAGCGTCTGGTCATGGTCGATCCAGCGTGACTGCTCCCAGATCGTGGCTCCAGGTGGGGTCGGCACGCCCGCCACGATGACATCACCAACTTCGCCTTCGGCGTGACAGCCAATGATGGTGATCGCGCCGTCGAGTCTGACTCCGTGGCTGTTGGGTTCGTGTTGGGTCATCGAACGACAGTGTTGCAGCTAGCGGTGCGTAACGTTCGGTTACCGAGGTTGCGCAGCGACCAGAAGCGACTGGTTAGCCATGCCGACTCGGCCGTCCCGATCGTAAAGGGTGCCGGTCGCGGTGCCGTACCCGTCGGGGGTCACCACCGTCACCGCATCGTTCAGTACCCATTCACCGTCAGGGGGTCGATGGATGTTGATCGTCAAATCAGGGTTGATGTAGAGGTGGTCGGCGGC
>Ga0075476_10001356_pt1 | contig 11518 bp, 14 predicted proteins | sample DEB08_DNA_5_FD_76339 | JGI IMG/M metagenome (GOLD analysis project Ga0075476, IMG submission 76339) | Aqueous microbial communities from the Delaware River and Bay under freshwater to marine salinity gradient to study organic matter... | ecosystem: Environmental > Aquatic > Marine > Coastal ...
ACTTGTAAAGTGCAATAAATCAATATCTTTAGAAGATAAATATTCTAACCATGAAAAAATTTAGAAGAGAAACTTTTTGGCACTTTATTAACCCTGTGTGTCTTGCAGTAGGAATAATCGGCATCCTTTTACACTTTGAGGTGAGTTATTTAGAAATAGGTATAATTGGGTTTGGTACTTGGGGTGTGTCAGGTGCGATGGGTTTAGAAATAGAGAAAAAGGATAAAGAATGACCAATTCAAAAAAGATTATAATCGTAGCTACTCTAATCCACCTTGCTGCTATAGTTTATGCGATAATTGAAGGTGATTGGGATTTATTAATTTTGGCTACTGCCTTATTAGTAGCCACTTCAATAAATGATTTCAATAAGAAAAGAAAGGGTTAACGCATTTAATATTTGTACTTATGAAAGATTGGCAAGGGAATTTAGGTTTTCTACTTTTATGTGGAATTTTTTTGAATGATTTGTATGAGTGGGTAGGTCTTCCGTCCCATTCTTATCTATTACCTATTGTTTTATTAGGTTGGTCACTTGTAAATGGAGTACGGAATAGAAACTAATCCCTAAAATTTATGATTGAAGACCTTTTTGGCGGTTTAATAATTGCTTTGATTGTTTATTTTATAGTGCACCTGTATCTGAAAAATAAAAGAGAGGGTAAAGATGACTATACCGATTTTGGCGGTGGGAATGTTATGTATTGAACCTTTCGCCATTAATTTTCAAGATGAACAAAATTCTCTGAGTTGCAGCCACTTTCAGACTTTGTAGAAAAAGAAAAACCGCTACACTATAATAGTATAACGGTTTTATCATTATAAGTTGCTCCCCTTAATTATTCGATTACCTCCACAATACTACCACATGTAAGCATTGCATCTCCATAGAAAGGATTACGAATCTGTTCTTCGGCGCTTAGCCATTTTGCGCCCTTATTGTTATTTGCCATTGGGCAAAACTGAACATAGAGTTTATTCGAAACCGACTGAGTAGAAGACGCCCACTGAATCATTTCATTTGAGATCAAACGAAAAAGTTCTCGTTGCTCTTCAATGTCATCTGTTTTCTGAAAAGACCCCAGGAGCGCCTTTAAATTTGATCTTGAGAAGACATATTTTTTATCTGAAAGAAGCGATAACATTTTGGTCACCGCCGCACTAGCAGCTTTAGTGTCAGAACGAACAAGTTCATCTTTAAGAGTTAGATAAGGCTGAATAAGTGCACTCATCATTGAATCTTCTTGAGCAGTAAAAGGTGCTATACTTTCGCTAGCTTCTGTTTGGTAGCTCATCATTGATTGAAGCCCTTTTAATTGTGCAGAGGCGTCTATTTGAAATGCGCCACTTACCACCACAGACTCTCCTTCAGTAAGACCAGATAGCACCTTGTAGTATTCAGCATCTTGTTGACCTATCTCAATTTCACGAATTTCGAAACTCGATGAAGTGGTCTGAACATAAACTAGTGAACGCTTTCCAGTCCAAAGAACTGCACTTGCGGGTATTTGAAGCCCATTAGATTCTCTCGGCTCCAAAGTTGCCTGAACGAACATGCCCGGCTTTAAGACCCCACTATCGTTTGAGACTTCCACTCGAATGTTATAGGTGTGTGTTTTTTCATTAAGTACCTTGTCGATAAAGCCAATGGTGCCCTCTGAGGTAAAAGTGGAAAGGTTAGGGCTTTTAAGTAGCACCCTTTGACCTACCGAAACACTTTCAAGGTCATTCTCATACCCATCTAATTGTGCCCAAACCGTAGATAAATCTGCGGCGGTATAAAGTAGTTGACCTTTTTTAACGGCATCACCTTCGCTGATTGTTAAATCGATGAGGGTTCCGCCCGTTTCAGCTACTAAATCAAAATAAGCTTCTGCCTCGCCTCTAGACTCAAGGGCATCGATCCACTGATCAGAAAACTTCATAATTCGCAGCTTTTCACGAACTGCATGATAATACTGAGGCTGATTATTCTTTGACCTTGCAGCAATCAATAACTCTTTTTGGGTTTTATATATTTCAGGAGAAAAGATTTCAGCAATTTTTTGACCTTTTCGAATCACCTCTCCTTCAGAATGAACAAATAATCGCTCGATTCTTCCGCTGTACTTCGTAGTCTGATCAAACCGTTTGGTTTCATCTATTTGAATACTACCCGACAGCTCTTTCGGGGTCGATGAACCCACTGATTTCCCTACTGTGAAGGTCTCCACTTTCATAAGTGATAACGCTTCTTCAGTGAACGACAAGGTAGATGGGTCAGTAGCACTTATATTTTGATCCTTTTCAATAAGAGCCATACCACATATTGGACAGCTGCCTGGTGCATCTTGAGTAATCTGAGGATGCATCGAGCAGGTGTAGGTCACTGACTGCTCATGGTTATGTGGCTCTTCTTTACCTTCAGATTGCTTTTTATCTGAACAGCTTAGTGTAGCTAGTAGGATGAGTAGCAGAAAAAGTTGCTTTTTCATAAATAATCTTATTTAGTAAAACGTCGAATCGTTGGTGATGATATCCCCCAAAGAACAAAACCACTAAGAACAGTAATCAGCCCTAATAGTGAGAACGATCGAAGTAATAGTGTATTAAAGTCGTCTCTAGTTTGATAGTCCATGGTATGGGTCATCCATAAAAAGTCAAACCATCTCCAATCCCGGTGTCGAACGGCTTGAAAAGAACCATCAATTACCGAAACGTAGGCAGTAACCTTTTCTTTCGAGTCAAAAGATATTTGATAGGCGGGTAATTTTTTACCGCGATATTCGTGATGCGCATCGGTAGTTTCAATAAGTGATACTTCGCTAGGCATTAAATCATCGCGAAGATTCTCACGGGCAATAGCAACCGCCTCCTCTTCGCTAATACCGTTTTTAATTACACTTGATTGCGCATGTATCAGAGTAGATTCATTGACAAAATAATAGGGTTCCCCTAAAAGATTGGTGAGCACCAAACTCTCAACCGGCTGATCAAAGGAAAGCTCTGAAAGCCCACCGAGATCGGTAAAAACCTGTTGCTTAGGCTCGCTTCGAAAATGATCTCCGTGGATTTCATCGATATCAGTCCAGCTAAAATAAAGACCGCTGATCGTCCACATTAAAAATTGAACTCCTAAGAATAGCCCTAGGTAGCGGTGTGTTTTTCTAATTTTTTGAGAGGTAACCCTATTAATCATTTCTTAGTGATTATGATTTTCTTCTGATTCTTCTTGATAATCTGCGTTAAGCACGTAGGTCATTCCACAAACAGGGCACTTACCTTCTTCATGGCTTCCACTACCTTCACAATGCATTGGGCAAACGTACTTCGAGGTAAATTCTGGGCCAAGATTTGCTTCAGCCTGAGTCATTTGGTGCTCGTTGTGTTCCATTGCTGGTTTTTCGGCGGTTTTAGCTTCTTTCTTACCTGCATTTCCACAAGAGAAAAGTAGTACGAGTACTGCCAGAGCGAAGGTCTTCGATACGATAGATGTTGTTTTCATAATAGTGTATTAAGGATTAATTAAATAATTGATAACTGATAATTGATTGTAATAAGCAACCATCGCAGCTACTTGCTGTAGCTGAAGGGTAAGTTCATTTTCTTTGAGTTTGATCAATTTTTGAAAATCGATGTCGCCGGCGATGTATTCGCTAAGTAAAAGATCCTCAGTCTGGCTTAGTCGCTCCAAACTATCATCAAGCAATTCAATGGTTAATTGAGCCTCGTTGAGTTTTGCTACAGTTTCAAAATAACGGTCTTCAATTAAATTAAGTCTATATGCTTGTTCAGCTTTTAGGCGACTTAACTCAATCTTGTTTTGCTTGGTCTTAGATTCATATTTCTTTCCGAATAATGGGATCGATAGATTTACTCGAGGCATTAAAATATCTTTTCCGTTGTCGCTAACCACCAAGTCTGTTCTTGGCGCTACCGATAAGTAATCCACTCCAAAGGCAATACCCGGCAGGCGTTCTTTCTGATTCAAACGTTCTAGATCTTCAACCGATTCAAATAAACCGTCGTAGAGAAGTAGTTCGGGATGTTTGGTAAAATCAGGTGTTTCAGGTAAAATTACCTCAGCAAGTAACAAGTCTGTAGGCAGCTCGATAAGATCGTCGACAGGTTGACCAATAAGGTTATTGAATTTCTGTCGTGCAGCCTTTAAGCCAAAGGTGAGACTACCCTTACGCTGTTTCAGTGTGTTTTCGAATATATCTAATTCGAGCAACTCGCTTAGCGCCGATTCACCCGCTGATAAAGAGCCTAGTAATTGAGTTCTTCTTACCCCAAGCCATTCTAAATTTTGAACTACTAAATCAAGACTCTTATTAATTCGATAAAGTTCATAGTACGCTTGAGCTACCGATAAACTTAGTTTTCGCTTGGCAATACTTAGTTCAATGAAGGCATTTTCTGCCAACGACTTGGCATAGGTTTCTCGGGCCGATAAGGTACCGAACCAAGGAATCATTTGTCCTATTGCCACTCTTGATTGTTGAGGGCCCGTGCGCGTTTCTGGTTCGCTAATAAAGTATCCGAGACTTAGCTCGGTATTCGCCAAACTGCGTGACTGATTGACCTTTTCATTAGCGATGTTATGGGCTAAAAGTATGGCCTGAATTTGTGGATGGTTTTCTTCAGCGATTTGGATGTGATCTTGCAGGCTTTGTCCGAAAGAACTTGCCGATACTATCCACGCGATAAAAAGGTATCTCATTTTATTTCTCATCAGACGTCATTTTTAATTGCCATTCTTTCTTTAAACTGTAAAGTAAAGGCACCACAAATAGAGTAATCAGGGCGATTGCCATACCTCCAAAACTCGGAATCGCCATAGGAATCATAATATCGCTCCCTTTCCCGGTGCTAGTTAGGATGGGGAGTAAAGCGAGGAGTGTAGTCGCTGTGGTCATAAGACAAGGACGTATACGACGTTCGCCTGCACTGACTACCAAATCTCTAATTTCATCAATCGTTTTAGCCTCAACTCCTTTAAAGGATTGATCGAGGTAGGTCGCCATGAGTACCCCATCGTCGGTTGCGATTCCGAATAACGCGATAAAGCCTACCCATACCGCTACACTTAAATAGATCGGATGTATCTGAAACAGCTCCCTTAGATTCACCCCAAAGAAGGATAAATCTAAAAACCAGGGTTGTCCATAGAGCCAGATCATGATAAATCCGCCAGCAAAGGCTACAGCAATTCCTGAAAATACCATAAGTGTGGTGCTTATCGATTTGAACTGTAAATAGAGAATCACTAGAATAATTAGTAAAACGAGAGGCACTACAATCGACAGGGTTTGTTCAGCTCTAAGCTGATTCTCATAAGTGCCTGTAAATTCGAAGCTAATCCCTTGAGGAACCACTAGGTCACCAGATGCAATGTGATTTTCAATGAGCTCTTGAGCGTTTTCAACGACTTCGACTTCTGAGTATCCGGCGCTTTTATCAAATAGCACATAACCTACTAAAAAGGTGTCTTCACTTTTGATCGATTGGGGGCCTCTTTCATAACGAATCGAGGCTAATTCTGATAAAGGAACTTGTACTCCTTTGGCTACAGTAACGTAGGTATTCGCTATGGTTGATGGGGTATTTCTTAGTTCTCGCGGATATCGTACCCTCACCATATAGCGCTCACGACCTTCAACGGTTTGGGTAATTGGCATTCCGCCCAACGCTACTTGAATCACCTTTTGAACTTTGTCTACCGAGACTCCATAGCGCCTTAAAGCATTTCGGTCGATATCGATAAGGAGATAGGGCTTACCAACAATTCGGTCTGCAAATACTGAAGAGGGTTTAACCCCTGTAGATTGTTTTAAAAGTGATTCTAATTCTAATCCGAACGATTCGATCGTACTTAAATCTTGGCCTTTTACCTTGACTCCCATCGGAGCGCGCATGCCCGACTGAAGCATTACCAATCTCGTTTCAATAGGCTGAAGCTTAGGCGCAGAGGTTACGCCAGGCAGCTCAGTAACACGCACAATTTCATCCCAAATATCATCTCGAGACTGAATACTCGGTCTCCAGTTTCTAAAGTACTCTCCATTTGGGTCTTCAATTAAAAGTCGATGATCAAATCGCGACATTTTTTTTGTGGCTGAAGTTAGATTCGGGTTACTAATAACCCCCCCATTAGAAAGTACAAAGCGACTCTCTTCATCCACCTTAAAGGAGACCGGTTTGCCCTCACGCAATTCGTACTCTGGGTAATAAATAATCACATTTTCGAACATCGAAAGAGGTGCAGGGTCAAGCGCAGATTCAATTCTACCCGACTTACCCACTACGGTTTCTACCTCTGGAATTTGGGCTACCGCTTTATCAAGATTCTGAAGAATGGCCCGATTTTCTGATACCCCAGTATGCGGCATCGAAGTGGGCATGAGTAAGAATGAACCTTCGTTGAGTGAAGGCATGAATTCTTTAGGAGTAGATCGCATAATCGCATAACCCGCCAATAGTATGGCTAAGGGAATGCTTAAAAAGAAAACCTTGTGCGCAAGCGCCCATCGAAGAATACGCGTATAGTAGCTTTTAAATAAGTAGAAACCGCCAAGTAGACCTCCGCAAATCATACTCACGAATAACAGATTACTGAAAAGACTTCGATCAAAACCAAGGGGTCTCCAGTATTGAGCCAATAAAGTAATCAGGGTTATTACGCTAAAGAATAGGCTTAAGTGAGTGTAAGATTCCTTGTTTAACTTTCCTAAAAGATTGGCAAAGCCAAACACACCGAAAACTAGGAGTATTAAGGATGGAGTAAATCCACTGATTAAACCACCAATACTTAATACAATCAGTAGGGTGTTTAAAATGATTTTAGTGACCCAACCACTTTTTGGTTTTTTGAATACCAAGACTGCGAAGGTCGGAATCAAATAAAGCGTCACCACAATCGCAGCAAGAAGTGCAAACGTCTTGGTAAAGGCTAAGGGGCTGAATAATTTTCCTTCAGCACCAGTTAGTGTAAAAACCGGAATAAAACTGATTATCGTAGTGAATACAGCCGTAATAATGGCACCCGACACCTCGGTAGTAGCCTCATAGACCACCTCAACCACAGGCACCTCTTTTTGCTTTAAATGATTTAGTATGTTTTCGGTAAGTATTACCCCTAAATCAACCATGGTACCAATCGCGATAGCAATACCCGAAAGGGCTACAATATTGGCATCTACACCAAAGTATTTCATAGCAATAAATACCGATAAAATAGCTACAGGTAACAGGCCTGAAATCAGTAAGGAGGCTCTTAGATTGTAAACCATTACAATCACAATGAGCATCGTAATCAGTATCTCGAGAATAAGCGCTAGGTTCAGGGTGTCAAGCGTCTCATAAATCAGTTCGCTACGATCATAAAAAGGGACCAAAGTGACCTTAGACTCGGTACCATCTACCAACACTTTGGTCGGAAGCCCCTTTTGCAACTCCGCTATTTTTTCTTTTACCTGATCAATAACCTCGAGCGGATTCGAACCATAGCGGGCAACAACGACTCCACCAACGGCTTCTACTCCCGCCTTATCAAGCATTCCTCTACGTTCAGCCGGCCCAAGACTTACATTTGCCAGTTCACTTAGTGGAATCGATTTAAAGTCAGATGAAGTAACTGTCACCTTCTTTAAATCGTCAATCGACTTCAAATAACCTAGGCCTCTTACTAAATACTCTACTTTATTGATCTCTAAAGTTTGTGCTCCAACATCTCTGTTACTTTGCCTAACCGCCGAAACTACCTGTTCTAGATCGATTCCATAAACCTTTAAGCGCTCTGGATTAACATCTATCTGATACTCTCTTACAAAACCACCGATAGAAGCTACCTCAGAGACACCTCCAGCAGACGCCAAGGCGTATTTCACATAATAATCTTGGGTACTTCTGAGTTCGTCTAGACTCCATCCGCCAGTGGTATTGCCTTCTGAATCTCGGCCCTCAAGAGTATACCAAAAGACTTGTCCTAATGCGGTCGCATCTGGTCCTAATGCCGGAGAAACTCCTTCGGGCAATAACCCGCTCGGTAATGCATTTAGCTTTTCAAGAATACGGCTACGGCTCCAATAGAAATCGATATCCTCCTCGAAGATGATATAGATACTTGAAAAGCCAAGCATCGAAGAACTCCGAATGGTTTTCACCCCTGGGATTCCCAATAAAGAAGAAGTTAAGGGATAGGTAATCTGATCTTCGATATCTTTTGGTGAGCGACCATCCCATTTGGTAAAGACAATCTGTTGATTCTCTCCCAAATCGGGAATAGCGTCAATGGCCACCGAATCAGATCCTACCCAAGAATTCGAAGAAGGAAAAGGAATAATTCGTACCCCCCAGATTACCAAAACGGCAAAAAGCAGGTAGGCAAATAATTGATTTTGAAGAAAAAATTTAATGCTTTTGTTGAGCATAATACATTGATTTAATAGGGTAATACATGAGTTGCTCTGGAGCAATTAATCCAGAGCTCAGAAGTACCTATAAATCAGATCAAAAACACTTGAAACATCAGATGCAATCGCTCAGGCGGATCGGGAGGATGAAATCTAAAAATTGAAGGTACCTCAGCGGTAACCTCAGCCGGTTTAATGATCGATAAAACGAAAGGCTCAACAATTATCGCTGTAGGAGCGAAGTCAATAATTACCTCGCTATTCTTGAGGTCATCTTGGCCTTTCAGAGTATCGGTTTTATGGTCACAACACTTATTGTCTTCACTCATTGTCATACCGCAACCGGCGGCTTCAGAGAAGACTGCTGTGCTCACTACGCGGCCCATGCAGATATGCTGATCTACTGTCCAAGAGACCGTAGAAACAATAACGAGAAGACTCGTCACCCATGAAAATAACTGAAGACCAATTCGTTGCATACGAGTTCAAAACTACAAAATAATTGTATTTAAAGTTCGTTTATGATTTGGAATCAATCTCAAAGTAGAAATAAGGATTGGCACCACTATTAATTATGTGTCTAATCACGTTGTCAAAGATTTCGCGTGGATTGGGCACAAGATCAGATTAAAAAGTTATTAGATAAGATTTCATTCACCGCCGAAATGGTGAAAGTCTATAAATCTCAACTTGAATCACTAATCGATCGAGACGATGTTGCCCGTAAATCTGAAATAAAGAAGACTAAGTTGGATCGGTTGAAGCCTACCAAGAGTCCTTTTAAGGAATATCTAAGTAAAACACTTCGGATGATTGAAAGCCTGAGCCAGTATTGGGATAAGGCGGATGGGAAGACAAAAAAGAAGATTCTTGGCTGCATCTTCAAAGAAAAGTTCGAAGATTTCAATTTTGAAAGATGCAACCACATTTTCACTCCCGAAATCGAATCTATTATGTTGGCCAGTAAGGTTTTACAGAAGAATAAAAATAAAAAGGAGGTCAAAAAATGACCTCCTGTCTATGATGGCTCCCCCTCTTGGGCTCGAACCGAATCATTCTCCATTGGTAGAAAAAATTGACCTCGATATAAAAACCACTCCGATGGGGGATTAGGAAAATCAACTTTTCTCGGTTACAAGAAACCTCATTCTCAATTTTAGGATATACTTGATATTACGAACTCAAAACCCCTGTATTTACGGGGGTTTTCTTTGTTTTATTATGATTTATTCGTAAATTAAGGGTATTAAAACATTAACCCTAAAATTACGAAATTGAAAGTATTCATATCTCGTGTTTCTACTGAAGACCAATCAGAATTAAGACAGATTCAAAACATCGAACACTTTGATAAGGTCATTATCGATAAGTGTGATGGAGATATTCCTCTGTGGGAAAGACCTCAGGCATCAAAACTCCGAAAGTTGGTGGATAATGGAACGATTACTCACATTGAGTTCCATCAGGTGGATAGAATGGGTAGGAATCTCAAAAACATATTGGAAGAGTATGAAGAACTCACTAAAATGGGTGTGAGGGTAGTTTGTAGAGAACCTTACTTTCAGAACTTCAATGATAAAGGTGAGGAGGATTTATTCTCTAAACTACTTCTCTCTATTTTAGGTAGTGTGGGACAGTATGAAAAGTCTCTGATTAAGAAAAGACAACTTCAAGGGATTGAGATGACTAAGAAACTGTATCCTCATAAATACTCAGGTAGAAAACAGAACACGAAAGAAGACCGATTGAAGTTCCTTTCAAAACCGAAGAACAAACTAGCTATTCAGTATCTAAATAAAGGAATGAGTGGGGTAGAGGTTTCTAAACTTGTTGGACTATCTCTGAATACTATTACTAAGATTAAGAAAAACCTATTAGTAGAATCCTAAGTCTTATTGGACAGAGAAAAGAAGGGTTTTTCTAAAGTTGATAGACTATAGATATTCAGATATATCAAGAGAGTCTATCAAATCTTCCTACTGATTCATTTTGATACACTCTTTGTCACTGAACTATCTTACAACTACTCCCTATCAAATTGTTTTCCCATTCAATTAAATCCTTCTTTCTGATATACTTTGAGTGGGAGGATATTCTGATTAGTGGTAATCCTAAGTTCTTTCTCCACTCTTCGATAGTTACTCTATCTACTCCATATAGTTTCATTAGTTCTTGTTTAGTGATTCGTTCTTCCATGTTTTTCTCTTTCTTTTTTTAATAGTTCTTTAAATCGTTTACTGTATTCTTTTCTCTGTCCTTTTTCTCGATACGGTTCGAGTAAGTGATAGAAGTTCTTGACGAGTTCTGAAGTCTTTATGAGTTCCTTTGTAAACTCTTTTGGATGGTCTTTAATCCACTGTAAGTCTTCAGGATTTAGTTTTGATTGTTTCATTATCATTCAGTTTTTAATAAATAGTATCAACCTCGAACTTTTGAGTGAAGGGTTGGAAATCTTTTATTCAAACTTTTTCAGTTGTTTGAACTATTGAACTACTTCCCATTTGGATATAAAGAGTCCATTAAGGAGAAACTCCCTTTTTGAAACTTTTTCCATTTTTCAGAGAAATCTAACAAGCACTCCAACAACGACTTCTCCTATCTGTATTTAACGAGTTCAGACCTTTCTTCCTTTTGAACACTAATGGTTGGTTTTACCTATCGGTGAGTGTTGACCATTATCGGGAACTTCCCCCTGTGTCAGGTGTAGTATCTCGGTAGATTAAGTATGTCTTAAAGTAACCTACAACTCAGTAGAACGAGGTGTTCTGAGTATAAGTATTATGGAGTTGGAGAAAACGTAAAGAAATTGGAGAAAAAAATGAAGTTTGTTCGGACGAACAATCTTAGAAGTGAACAGAATTGATATGATTTTTGAAGAAGATTATTAAAAAATTTGAGACCAAATACCCGTAAATTTTGGTCTCCAAAAACATCGATTTAGTCTCCAAAATTGAAATAATATAATATCTAATTAACTGAAAATCAATTACTTAAGAAGAACAGTTCATATCCAGTCATCCCGACAACAAACACGAACAACATCTAAAATCGAAGATTTTAGCTAATCAATTAGAAAACCGCTAGAGCTTGCTCTTTAGCGGTTTTCTTTTATTGATAGTAACGTA
>Ga0075476_10001362_pt1 | contig 11499 bp, 11 predicted proteins | sample DEB08_DNA_5_FD_76339 | JGI IMG/M metagenome (GOLD analysis project Ga0075476, IMG submission 76339) | Aqueous microbial communities from the Delaware River and Bay under freshwater to marine salinity gradient to study organic matter... | ecosystem: Environmental > Aquatic > Marine > Coastal ...
TTCTTAAAATACGGGAAGAACTAGAACTAGCAAACTTCACCGATACGGTCATTATGAGTTATAGCGCAAAATACGCTTCTGGTTTTTACGGTCCTTTTCGGGATGCATTAGATTCTGCACCTGGATTTGGGGACAAAAAAACCTATCAAATGGATTTTAGAAATCGAAAAGAAGCCTTGATAGAAACCCAACGTGATATTGAAGAAGGTGCAGATATCGTAATGGTAAAACCAGGTTTAGCGTATCTGGATATCATCAGAGACCTAAGAGAAGAAGTAGCTGTACCCATTGCCGCATATCAAGTAAGTGGGGAGTATGCCATGCTAAAAGCCGCCGCCGAAAAAGGATGGCTAGATCATGACCAAATTATGATAGAACAATTACTCAGCTTCAAGAGGGCTGGAGCTTCATTGATCGCAAGCTACTTTGCAGAAGCAGTTGTTAAACTAATCTAAATTAGTATTGTAGGCAAATTAAAATTGTAATTTTGTCAAGACCCAAATCCTTGACATGAAGCCTCAAACCCTCATTCAAATTTTGTTTTTCTCCGCCTTCATTGGGTGTACAGGCATAGATATAATCGAAGATTATGTGCCCCCAGTAGTCCGAATTACGACTCCTGTGACCTCTCTCACTGTAGGAACTAATTTTCAATTTGAAGCGCTTTATTTTAATGTCATTGGAGAACCTACACCAGGGGTTGAACTGCGTTGGGAAAGTTCAGATCCTAACCTTTTAGAAATTGATACACTTGGAAATGTAATCCCAAAAAAAGAAGGCGTTGTAACCCTAACTGTTCGAGTTACTTCAGAAGAAGGTAAAGAACTCTCAGATCAAATTAACTTTGAAATCAAAAATACCGTGGTTCTTATCCCCAAAGACATGACAGAAGAAGAAGAAGAAACAGATCCCCCAGAAATGAACACTATGAGTTCTACCTTGACTATGTCGGTTACCCCTACCCTACAAATTAGTAATAGAATTGCTCAAATAACAGTAGGTGCTGAGTATCTTTTTGAGCTCCAATTTACGAACGCGTTGGGTGAGGAAGTCCAACCCAATTCAGTACTTTGGGAAAGTTCGGATTTAGAAGTACTTTCAATAGATGAAAACGGTAACCTTACTGCACTTTCAGCGGGCACCGCAAGTGTGACAGTCTCCACAATAGTTTCCGAAACCTTGATCTCTTACACTAATATAATCCAAGTCGTTGATCCCGTAACTGTAAGTATGGTTACTTCCTATACAGGCATTGTGGAAACCACCAGTAGCTACCAACTTGAAGGAAGCTTCACCTTAGCCATTGAAGGGGATCAACTCATCCTTTCTTTGGGTAGTGATTATAAAGCCTCTACAGCCTTGCCGGGACTTTACATTTATTTATCCAATAACAATAATACCACTTCCCAAGCCTTAGAGTTAGGTCCTGTAACTGTTTTTCAGGGAGCTCACGAGTACATCCTACCCTCTCAAGTAGGACTGATGGACTATCAATATATTTTGTACTGGTGCAAACCTTTTAATGTAAAAGTGGGACATGCTAAAATCTACGATTGATGAAATTCAAATACCTCATAGTATTACTATTCACCTTTAGTTTTTCTAAAGCCCAATGGCTAAAAGAAAAAGGAAAGGGATATTACAAACTCGGGGCATGGTCTTTATTGGCAGACGAACACTTCACAAACTTAGGTGGTGTGGATCCCAATGCCACTCGAGGATTATTTATCTCAAGTTTCTTTGCGCATTATGGGCTTTCAAATAAAGTCAACCTAATTACTTACATTCCTTTTTTTGTAAAAAATTACCAATTTGCCCAAATTTCTAAAACTACAGGAAAAGAATACGAACCCCGAAGAGAATTTAACAGCATAGGGGACATCAATTTAGCTGTAGAATTTAAAATCACTCCCTTAAGCAAGTGGGCATTTTCAGGTACCTTACTTCTAGGTATTCCTTCTGGAAAAACGTTGCTGGGTTTGATGGAAGTTATCAGACAGGAGACGGAGAATTTAACCAACAGCTACAACTCAATCTTGGAAAAAGCTTTTCCTTGGGAAAACAAGCATTTTACTTAAAAAGCTATCTTGGCTTTAACAATCGGTCTGGTGGGTTTTCGGATGAATTACACTGTTTTGGAGAAACAGGAACCCAATTATGGAATTCAAAACTTTTAGTACTGGGTCGTCTTCACTGGATCAAGCCTTTGTACAATGGAACACTTGATGCCTCAAATGCCAATGGGGCGATCTTTGCCAATAATATCGAAAGTTTTACCCTAGGTGGAGAGTTCGCAATAAATCTGGGAACTAACTGGGGCGTTTCTTTTGTTGCAACAACTCCTTTATTTGGCAAAATCATTTTCAATGGAAATAGTTATTCAGGAGGTCTTTTCCTAAACTATTAAAGAGAAGTTAATTTCTTTCTGGAGCAAAAGGGGTTAAGTCCAAACTGGAAGCTTGTCCTGTAATAAGTTCGGTCACCAATTTACCTGTACCAGGACCCAAACTCCAACCCATCATCGAATGTCCTGTGGCCAACACCAAATTTCCTACTGCACTATGCCTTCCAATAAAAGGAAGACCATCGGGAGATAGAGGTCGAAGTCCGCTTTGAACTTCATCAATACATGATTGAGGAATATACACCTCAGGATAATAGTCATTCGCTGCCTTGGCAATAGCGGCTACCCTTCGGGTGTTGATCTTTTGATTGATTCCTGAAAGTTCCATCGTTCCCCCAAAACGAGTGAATCCTTTCATAGGAGTTACTGCCACCTTTGCTTCCAACAATATCGCGGGAAGATTAATACCAGTGGGTTGGTGAAGATTTATACGATACCCTTTTCCTGCTTGAACCGACAAACGAATTCCCAATGCTTTTAAAAGTTGTTCTGACCATGCTCCTGAAGCAATTACATATTCATCCGCTTGAAAAAGACCTCTGTCTGTTTGTATTGCCTGAATGCTTTTTCCCTTTTTTTGAAAAGAAGTAACCTCAGTTTCTAAAATAAATTCTACTCCTTCTTCCCTCAGATATGCCTTTAAGTTTTTCATAAACAATTCTGGTGTGCTATGCGCGTCACTCTCATACCAATATGCTCCGGCAATATCCATGGGGGTCTTATGAAGTTTTGAAACCTCTTCTTTGGAATAATGATTTACAGTGATACCCAAATCTTTTGCCCAACGGACTACTTCTGCTTCCTCTTTTGCTGCATGAGTAGTCTTATAAGCCATCAGCAATCCTTTGGTTTCCAAGTGGAAGTCCAAGAATTGGGTTTGTTGCATTTCCAGATACAATTGCTTACTAAACAGATTAATTTCCAAAATGGATTTCATCGAACGTTGGACATGCTCTGCAGTACAGGATTTCATAAACTTTAGTCCCCAACGGATCAAATCCAAATCAAATCTAGGCTTAATATAAAATGGGCTAGATGCATCAAACATCCACCGAATTCCTTTACTAACCATTCCTGGAGCAGCCATAGGTACTATATGGCTAGGTGTCAAATATCCAGCATTGACGTGAGAAGCCCCCGAAACGATCTTCCCTTTATCAATTACACTTACTTCATGACCTTCCTGTAAAAGGTAATAGGCAGTAGACAAACCCACAATTCCTCCTCCAATAATGATTACTTTCTTTTTTGCCATCTCAAATGACTTGAAACCCTTTTACATAAGGATCTTCAGGGTCCAAAATAAGTTGATTATATCCAATGACACGGGCATTTCCTTCAATACTGGGGACGATTCCCTTTAGGTTTCCGACTCTCACCTCAGCTTCTACACAACCTGTGAAAATAGACCCGATGATACTTTCATGCACAAAGGAATCACCCACCTTTAACTTCCCTTTTGCATACCACTGAGCCATTCGTGCTGAAGTCCCTGTTCCACAAGGTGATCGGTCAATTGCTTTGTCTCCGTAAAATACGGCATTGCTTGCAGTAGCGCCTTGCTGCGTGGGTTTTCCAGCCCACAATACATGACTACAGCCTCTTATTTTCTCATCCAAGGGATGTTCAAAGTTGTATCTAGTGTTAATCTGCTGGCGAATCTCACGACTCCAGCCTACCAGCTTTCCGGCGGTATATGCAGCAATCCCTTCAAAGTTTTCCTGTAGGTCAATGATGGCATAGAAATTCCCTCCATAGGAAACATCAATTTTTAATCGCCCTAATTCAGGACATTCGATTTCTAAATCGGAAGCCGCCAAAAATGCAGGAACATTTGTGAATTTTACCCCAGTCACTTTGGATCCTTTCTTTTCATAAGAAGCCACTACCAATCCTGCTGGGGTTTCCACATTTAGTTTACCCTCCTTTTTTGGAGTAATTAATTTCTCTTCCAAAAGTACAGTCAAAGCGCCAATCAAACCATGCCCACACATTGGTAAACATCCGCTGGTTTCAATAAACAATATAGCAACATCGTTTTCTTGATTTTGAGGAGTGTAAAAAAAACTTCCACTCATCATGTCATGACCGTGGGGCTCAAACATAAGACCAGTTCGTATCCAGTCATACTCTTTTATAAAATGCAATCGTTTTTCTCCCATATTTTCTCCCTTTAGAACGGGTGCGGGTCCTTTGACCAAGCGAACGGGATTACCTGCAGTATAGGCATCTACGCAATCAAAAACAATTCGTTCATCGGCATTCATAACGCTTTCCTGGTTGGTTTTCCATCTATGGCTCTAATCAAAGAAAGTGGATTTTCATTTTGTAAGGCTTTGGGAAGTAATTGATTAGGACAATCTTGAAAGGCTATGGGTCTCAGCCAGCGATAAATCGCATCTGTTCCTACAGAAGTAAAACGTCCATCGGTAGCGGCAGGATACGGCCCTCCGTGTTGCATTGCTTGGGTAACTGCCACCCCTGTAGGGACACCTTGAAAAAGCAATCTACCCACTTTATTTTTTAACTTTTGTATTAAAGGTCCTAAGTTCGGATACTCTTCTTTCTCAGCTAGAATTGTGGCGGTGAGTTGCCCAGAAATTTTTTCTGCGATCGTTTTCATTTCTTCCACAGAGTGACATTGCACGAAAAGGCTGAAAGGCCCAAAAACCTCATCAGTTAGGTTCATATGATTCATTAATTCCTTTCCAGAAACCAAGCCTACCGCTGCTGTACTCAATTCTGATTTTAAAAGGCTTTGAAGAGCTTTATTTTGACTTAGTTTCTCCAATTGTGCTAGATAATTTTTTTCGATTTGGGCATGTACCATAGGGGGGAGTTTCATCAGATTCAAATGGGAACTTACATGCTCTACAAGATTACTTTTCCCTTGGGGATCACAAAACAAGACTATACCAGGATTGGTACAAAATTGTCCTGCACCTAAGGCGATCGATTGTGCTAAAGTTTCTGAAAGTGTTTGGTCTTTAGCAAGTCGTTTTTCGGAAATAAAAACAGGGTTCACACTCCCCATTTCCGCAAAAACAGGAATGGGTTCTTCCCTACTTTGTGCCAAATCATAAAGTGCTTTTCCACCTGCAAAACTCCCCGTGAAACCAACTCCTTTCAACGAGGGATGACATACTAATTTCATTCCAACACGATGAGAAGTTCCATTCAAATGAGAAAATACTTCTGCAGGTAATCCACACGAAATAAGAGCGTTATGAATTGTTTCAGCAACTAAAGCACTTGTGCCTGCATGATAGGGATGTGCTTTTACAATAACGGGGCAACCCGCAGCAAGTGCTGAAATGGTATCTCCACCAGCGGTAGAAAAAGCCAAAGGAAAATTACTGGCTCCAAACACACCTACAGGTCCAATAGGGTGAAGCATTTTTCTCAAATCGGGCCCTGTAGTATGAATCGTAGCTTGAACAAAAGAGCCTGCTTCGAGCAGTTCTACAAAAAGCTGAATCTGTCCGAGGGTTCGATCAAACTCCCCTTGCGCACGCCCCTCAGGAAGAGCAGACTCTTCTTGATATATTTGTAAAATCTCAGAACGAACCGTTTCCAATTCCTTTTGAATGGCTTTCAAAAACTCGATTCGTTTTTCTAACGAAGTCTCTGCATACGAATCAAAAATTGTTGCAGCTTGGGTAACGGCCTCATCCACTTGAGTATCACTTGCCTCCTGAAAATGAATTTTAAGAGGTTTCTTTGTTTTTGGATTTACCGATTGAAAGGTTGTCGCCTTGGGGTTATCTTCCCAAACGCCAGCTAACAAATTCTGTGTTTTAATCATAAGTACTTTTTGTAATCCAAATCCTTTGGACGATTTTCAATACCTGTTTTTATAATCGCTTGTACCCGTTCCAATTCTTTCCCGTGAAGGGGGAGTCTTGGTGGTCGAACGTGACCCGTTCCCAAGCCAGTAGCCACCTCACATAATTTAATATTTTGAACCAGCTGAGGAGAAATATCCAATTCTAACAAAGGAAGGAACCACCTAAAAATAGATCGGGCTTTTTCTATTTCTCCAATTTTACAATAAGTGTAAATCGCAACGGTTTCTTCTGGAAAAGCATCAACCAAACCTGCAACCCAACCCTTGGCACCCATCAGTAAGGTTTCTATCGCAATGGTGTCCACCCCACAAAGAATTTTGAAACGCTCCCCAAAGCGATTGATCATTCGTGTCACATTGGTTACGTCACGAGTAGATTCTTTAACCGCAGTAATATTTTTATGGTGTTCCAAGGCAGCAAACATCTCTAAAGTGACTTCAATTTTATAATCTACAGGATTGTTGTAAATCATAATGGGTAATTGGGTAGCATCGGCTACAGCAGCAAAGTAGGCTACGGTCTCCTCATCTGTGGCTTTGTATCGCATAGGGGGAAGTAACATCAGTCCATTCGCCCCTCCGGCCTCGGCTTGTTGTGCCTCCTGAATCGCCCGATGTGTGGACTGTTCTGCGATGTTCATGATGACAGGTATCTTGCCTTTTACTTGTTTTAAAGTAGTTGTTAAAAGTTGTTGCTTTTCTTGGCCCGTTAAAGTGCTGGCTTCACCAAGGGTTCCTCCTAGAATGATTCCATGTACACCCGCTCCTATTTGATGCGACAAGTTGTGCTGAAATACCTCTAAATCCAAATTGCCCTGAGCGTCAAATTGTGTGGTTATTGCGGGCATGACCCCTTCCCATTTAAAGTTTTCCATTGCTTTATTAATTAGAAATTTTAATTTACTAATATAGGTTTTTAATGAAATATTAATAAATTAATCAGGGTATCAAAAAACCTCACTCACTATGGATAAAACGCACTACTTTGAAAGTCCTCTAGGTTGGATGAAAATTACAGCTTCTTCTACCGCTTTAAAACAATTACAATTTGTTTCAAACCAGTCATCCTTTTCACAAAATAAAATCCCACAAATAATTCAAAACACTATAGATGCATTGAACTTTTATTTTTCAGATCCTAAAAGTAAATTTCCTATCCCATTAAATCCTGAGGGTACTCCATTTCAAAAGAAAATATGGAGCCTAACTGGGTCCATCCCCTCGGGAGAAACAAGAACATATCATCAAATAGCAACACAATATGGCAATCCCAAAGCTGTAAGAGCCGTAGGGGCTGCACTGGGTCAAAATCCGATTCTAATACTCATACCGTGCCATCGAGTTATCGGAAGTAAAGGTTCTCTAACAGGCTATGCGGGTGGAATAGAAAAAAAACAGAAGTTACTAGAACACGAAGACTACCCCATCCAAAAAATATTAGATTTGTAAAAAAAACAAATGAAAAAAATACTTTATAGTTTAGGGTTTACACTACTTATATTGGTTGGGGTACTTTATATCTCTGATTATAGTTATTTGTTACGTGCTGTTTCAAAAATTTATTTTACGGGGCACAGTACTGCTTTTCTTTCTGATTATACGCGTTTTGATAATCACATACTACCAGCTTCTGAAAACCCACAAGCATGGCCTTTACACAAAAACTACAATGAGGTCAACTTGTCTGAAGATTTAGAAGCGTTCCATAAAAAAACCCAAACTGTAGCTTTTGTGTTGATTAAAAACGACAGTGTATATTTAGAAAAATACTATGACAATTACGGTTCTGATTCGAAAAGCAATTCCTTCTCTGTTGCAAAAAGTTTCGTTTCAGCGTTATTAGGTAAAGCCATTATGGATGGATACATTCAAAGTTTGGATCAAAAAGTGATCGACTTTATCCCTGAAATAAAGGGTCCTTATGCTGACCTAGTTACTGTAGGAGATCTTGCGAGTATGGCATCAGGACAGCGTTGGGATGAGGCCTACTATTCTCCATTATCAGTAACCACGGCCGCCTATTTTGTAGAAGATTTAGGGAAACTTATCCTTACTCAACCCATAGACGAAGTCCCCGGGATAGAATTCATTTATAAAAGTGGTACCACCCAACTTCTAGGAATGGTCATTTCCAAAGCCACAGGAAAAAATTTAACAGACTACCTGTACGAAACTCTTTGGAACCCAATGGGGGCAGAGCATGAAAGTTTTTGGCAAGTGGACAGTGCCAAAAAAGGACTCGAAAAAGCTTATTGTTGCATCGCCTCTAATGCTAAAGATTTTGCCCGCCTTGCAAAACTTTATAAGGATCACGGAAAATGGAATGGGAAGGTTCTTTTAGACTCTACTTTTGTCACAAAATCCATCCAACCTCGCTTCCCAGAAAGTCCAGAATATGGCTATAGTTGGTGGTTAAAAGAGTACAAAGGACATAAAGTTTTTATGATGCGTGGGCATTTGGGGCAATATGTCATTACATTCCCAGAAGAAAATTTAATTCTTGTTCGTCTGGGGCATACCAAAGGTCCTAAGGGTTCGAAAGAAGACCCCTTCACCCCAGATATCTATACGTATATGGATGCTGCTTTAGAACTTAACCCAAATGCTGGCTAAACTAAATCTCCATAAAATTCTTTTTCTCGACATTGAGACTGTTCCTCTATACGAATCGTTTGAATCGGTACCTGAAATTGAACAAAATTACTTTGAAGAAAAAACAGCTTACCAACGCAAAGAAGAACAAACTCCAAAGGAATTTTATGAAAAAGCGGGAATCTGGGCAGAGTTTGGTAAAATCATTTGTATTTCTGTGGGTTATTTTACACCACAACAAAGTCCTAGAGACTTTAGACTCAAAAGTTTTTACGGTGACGAATTCGATTTATTGACAGAGTTTAAGTCTGTAGTGGATACTTATTTTAGCTCGAGCTATCATTTGCTTTGTGGCCACAATGCTAAAGAATTTGACTTCCCCTTTATTGCGCGGAGAATGCTAATTCAAGGCATTGAACTCCCCAAACCTTTAGCGCTTTTTAATAAAAAACCTTGGGAAGTACCGCACCTGGATACACTTCATCTATGGCGTTTTGGAGATTACAAACACTATACTTCACTAAAACTCATGGCCCATGTATTGGGCATTCCTTCACCCAAAGATGATATTGATGGGAGTCAAGTTGCAACAGTTTATTACAAAGAAAAAAACCTTGAAAGAATTGTACAATATTGTGAAAAAGATGTCATCACAGTAGCTCAGATCATTCTCAAATTACGGAATGCCCCATTGCTCTCTGAAAAAGAAATTACATTAAGTGTTTAAACAGTGTTTTTTATCAGATGGCGTATCTTTGAGTAAATGCAATCAGAAAAAAAACCACTTGTTAGCGTACAAAATGCTTCACTCTCCATTGGAGGTCATCCCATACTCAAAGCCTTATCTTTTACAATAGAACAACAAGAAATAGTAGCTATTGTTGGGGAATCAGGGAGTGGTAAATCCATGACTGCATTGACCTTGATGGGGCTTCAACCTAAAAAAGCAACCCTTAATGCGGAACAACTTACTTTCGAATCTCAAGATCTAAGAACCTTAACTCCTCAAGAGTGGCAAAAACGAAGAGGAAATACACTGGGGATGGTATTTCAAGAACCCCAGTCCAGTTTAAATCCTACCCAAAAATGTGGAAATCAATTGCTTGAGGTACTGCAAATTCATCGTAAAATGAATTTCAGAGAAGGGGAGAAATTGGTCAAAAAAGTGCTTGACGAAGTTCAACTGTATGAGACAAAACGTGTTTTTAAATCTTATCCTCACGAACTGAGTGGAGGACAAAAACAACGTATTATGATCGCCATGGCCTTACTTTGCAAACCCAAACTACTGATTGCAGACGAACCCACAACGGCGTTAGATGTAACTGTACAAAAGGAAATCATCGAACTACTGAAATCCCTTCAAAAAAAATACAAGATGAGTGTTTTATTCATATCCCATGATTTGGCACTGGTAAAACAACTCGCCGATCGGGTTTTGGTCATGTATCAAGGAAGTATTGTGGAATCTGGGACTTCAAAATTCCTTTTTAAAAACCCAAAACATCCCTACACCAAAGGCTTGTTGTTTGCCCGCCCAGAAGTTGGAGTGCGTCTGGAAAGGCTTCCCACACTAAAAGACTATTACGATGGAGATTTTGTCCCAAAAAAAATTTCCTCTATCAAGCGTCAAAATCGACTCAAGAAAATCTATTCCGAAACTCCGCTTATTGAAGTCAGAGAACTTGAGAAAAGCTATGTGAAGAAAAATGGGTTGGGAAGCACCTCTCGATTTCAAGCGGTAAAACCCATCAGCTTTTCACTATATCCACAGGAAACATTGGGTCTGGTTGGAGAATCGGGATGTGGAAAATCGACACTCGCCAAAACCTTAGTTTGTTTAGATCCAGCCACCTCGGGAGCACTTTATTGGCAAGGTGTAAAAATTGACCCAAAAAATAAATCTCAAGTTGGGCAATTACGAAAAGATATTCAGTTTATTTTTCAAGACCCTTATGCGGCACTACACCCCTACAAAACGATAAGGAGTACTTTAGAAGAAGTACTTTTAGTGCACTATTCGAAAAACAAGGTCGCTGTTCGCAAACGTGCATTGGAACTTCTGGATCAAGTAGGTTTAACTTCAGAGTTTGCACATCGCTACCCACATGAACTTTCGGGAGGTCAACGCCAGCGTGTGGTAATAGCTAGAGCCTTGGCGGTTGGTCCTAAGGTGCTACTCTGTGATGAGTCTGTTGCCGCACTAGATATCTCTGTTCAAGCTCAAGTACTCAACCTTTTAAATGATTTAAAAAAAGCGCTAGGGTTAAGTTATCTTTTTATTTCGCATGATCTTGCTGTTGTAAAATACATGTCCGATAGGATAATGGTCATGCAAGAAGGAAGTATGGTCGAACTCCAAGAGGCAGATGCCTTATATGAAAATCCAAAAAAAACCTATACGCAGAAGTTGATCGAAGCTATTCCTTAGAAATCAGGTAGACGGATTAGGTATCGCTTCATGAATTTCGTTAATCGCTTCAAGTAATTCGCTACTCAATTTGATAGAGGCTGTGTCAATATTTTCTTTTAATTGCGTCAGGTTGGTCGCCCCAATTATATTACTGGTAACAAAGGGTCGGTCATTCACAAAAGCAAGAGCCAATTGAGTTAAGGTCAATCCGTTTTTTTCAGCTAAATCGTGATACGCTTCTAC